>Ga0182736_1000170_pt1 | contig 128102 bp, 109 predicted proteins | sample eDN5th30CKraftBY_FD_128882 | JGI IMG/M metagenome (GOLD analysis project Ga0182736, IMG submission 128882) | Enriched backyard soil microbial communities from Emeryville, California, USA - eDNA 5th pass 30_C Kraft BY (version 2) (version 2) | ecosystem: Environmental > Terrestrial > Soil >... | reverse complement strand
GTTGGCCGTTGAAATCTTGGTCAATGGGCTGAAGCGCTGCTCCGCATGATCGCGCCCGTACGCAGGCCATTCGCCAGCCTTTGGACCGTTGGCCGTCGTGGACCCAGAGGGGCCTTGGCAGGCCGCCATCAGGGCGCCCGCCACCGCCGCGCCCGCAAATCTCAGGCAGAGTCTCGAAATTCCGGGCGCCAAGCCAATTCTCCCGATGCGGTTCAACCGAACGAAACAGGCGTGGACGAAACGCCGCCCGATTACATGATCATGCAGGGGGCGCCCGTCTTGCCCTGTTACGTCGCGATCTTGCAATCGGGCGTCATAGCGGGCGCTCAATCCCCCTAGGGCGACAGCACCGGCGCCGCCTCGACGCCATCAGGCAAGAGCACGGCGCTGGACGGCAAGACATAGCCGCGCGTCACGCCAATACTCAGCCAGATACTTTCGGGGCGACGGCGTTTCGCATCGTTCCTTTGCAGTCGACGACGGCTTTACCGGCCTTGAGCACATCAATGATCAGTCGGGGCTGTTTTCGATGATCCCACCTTCGCCCGAGCAGGTCGGGCGGCTTGGTCGGGACCACGGAATCTACATGACGGCATCCGCCCGGATCAACATCGCCGGTATCACGGCCGCTTCCGTCTCACGCTTTGCCGCAGCCTATGCGGACGTCCGATCTACAAGCACATAGGGAGCGACGGGTGTACTTCTCGACCCATCAGATTGACTGCGGCTCTCTCACGGAAGCATGGGAGAAGGCCGTTGCTGAACACTGCGGCCCGTTCGCCATGGAGACAGGGTCGCAGTTCGAGGGCGTCATAGACGCACGAATTGTGGGTCAGTTCACCTGTGCGCGAGTTGCCCACAACTCCGGCGAGGCGATCCGCACGGAAGTCGAGCTCGCCGCCTCCCAGACCACCGATTACTTTGTGCTCCTGCAGCTGTGCGGTCGCTGCCGTATGGAACAGGGCGACGCCTCGACCCAGATGCTTCCCGGCGACATCGCCATCATCGACTCCGCCCGGCCGAGCCGCCTGGAGTTTAACCACAACAACGCCCTGCATAAGAACATCCAACTCTGCCTCCATATCCCCAAAGCGACGGTGGCGGCCGCCGGCGACGACTGGAGCGGCAAGCTCGCCACCGCCCTCCCCCGCTCCACCAGCCGACTGGTCAGCGCGCTGCTCACATCAGCCTTCGAACAGATGGCCCCGACCAACGCCGCCAGCAGCCAGGCGATCAGCACGGCGATCCTGGAGCTGATCTCGGCCGGATGGGCCAAGGCCGACGATCTGGGATCGGCGGTGGAGGCCGTATCGCCTTCCAAGCGTCTCAAGCTGATTCAAGACCACGTCGTCGGCGCGCTAAGCGACGATAGCCTTTCCGTCGCAAAGATCGGCCGGACCCTGGGGATATCGGAACGGAAGATCCACCGCACCTTCGAAGAGCATGGCCTGAGCATCGGCAGCTGGATCCGGCAAATGCGCCTGGATCGGTGCGCTCGTGATCTGCGCGATCCGTGCTTGAGCCGGCAGACGATCACCGAGGTCGCGTTTCGCTGGGGCTTCAACAGCGCCGCCCATTTCAGCCGCATATTCCACGAGGCGTTCGGACAGACGCCGAGTTCCTATCGCAAGGACTACCGGGCAGCACCGAAAGCGGTTTCGAAGCTCGCGGAGCCGCCAGGGACCGCCTCAGCCGCTTAGACCATCTAATGGAAAGCTTGGCCGGCCAAGCCGCCCCCCACCTCCCCCCCGGGTCCGGGGATCTGCATCCGACGGATTGACCGAGTGACACTTCTGGACAACCTGATTCACGCTGGTGTTTCAATCGAGAGGGCTGCCGCCTCGGAGCGTCATCTTCGCGACTACACGGTTTGCGGCGAGCCGCCCCTCGCGGTGGCCTATCCCCGCTCGACCGACGAGATCTCCACGCTTCTTCGGCTCTGCAACGCCGCCAACCAGGCGGTGGTCCCGCAAGGCGGAATGACGGGCATGGCGGGCGGCGGCGTTCCGTCGAAGGGGGCGATCGTCGTTTCTGTCGAACGACTTCGCGGCGTCGAGGAGGTCGATCGGGCCGGCGCGACGATGACCGTCCGGTCCGGCACGCCGCTGCAGACCGTGCAGGAAGCGGCCGGCGAGGTCGGGCTGATGTTCCCCCTCGACCTAGGGGCCCGTGGCTCCTGCCATATCGGCGGGCTCGTCTCCACCAACGCCGGCGGAAACCGGGTGCTGCGCTACGGGATGATGCGCGACCTGGTGCTTGGCTTGGAGGCGGTGCTGCCGGATGGAACCGTCGTCTCTTCGCTCAACAAGATGCAGAAGAACAACACCGGCTACGACACCAAGCAGTTGTTCATCGGCAGCGAGGGCACGTTAGGCATCGTCACCAGGGTTGTGCTGCGGCTGTTCCCACAGCCGAAGAGCAGTTGCACGGCCCTCTGCGCGGCCGACACCTACGACCAGGTGGTCGAGCTGCTGGCGCGGACGAAGGCCGACCTCGGTGGCACGCTCTCAGCCTTCGAAGTGATGTGGCCCGCCTTCTACGCCCTTGCGACGCAGCAGCGCCCACGGGGTGCGCCGCTTCCGCACGGCCACGGCCTCTATGTCCTGCTCGACGCCCTGGGGTCGGATCAACAGGCCGATCAGGCCCGCTTCGAGGCGATCATCGCGTCGGCTGTGGAGGATGGCGTGGTCGTCGACGCTGTCGTCGCTCAGTCGGAGGCGGACAGCAAGTCGCTCTGGGACATTCGCGACGCAACGGGCGAATTCCCGCAGATGTTCTGGCCGCACATCGCCTTCGACGTGAGCTTTCCGGTAGGCGAAATCGCTGCGTTCGTCGCCTATTGCGACAAGCGCATCATGAAATCCTGGCCCGCGGCGGAGGTGCTCTACTTCGGCCACATCGCGGACTGCAACATCCACGTGGCCGTCAAGCTAGCCGACGGCCTGTCGTCCGCCGCCGACGTCAAGAAACTCGTCTATGGGGCGGTGCGCGAATGCGGCGGATCGATCTCGGCCGAACACGGCATCGGCCTGGAGAAGCGCGACTATCTCCCCTACTCCCGCTCGCAGGCCGAACTGGGCTTGATGAGGCTGCTCAAGAGGTCGCTCGATCCCAACGGGATCTTGAATCCCGGGAAGGTGCTAGCGCCCTAACCACCCCTGGATGACAGTCTCCCAACAACTGCCCACGCAAAATATAGTTGTCTCCGACCAGCGCGCGCGGCTTCTGGCCGAAGAACTCAGCGTCCCCATTTCAACCCCAGCATTTCCCGAGGAACTTCGCGATGCTCAAGAAATCCGCCATCTCCCTTGCGATGTTTGCGCTCGTCGTGACGGCTGCGCACGCAGAGGATAGCCCCGATCAAGTAGTGGCGCGCCATATCGCCGCCTTCGACAAGCATGACTGGACCGCCATCATGCTGGATTATGCGGACGACGTGGTGGCGCTGCTGCCGGACCGCCCGGTGGTCGGCAAACCCGCCCTGCTCGCCTTCTTCCAGTCGATCGATAAGCGGCCGTCGGCTGTCGTCTTCCAGGTGAAGCAACTCAAGGCCGAAGGCGACGTCGGCTCGACCGAGTGGATCGCCAACCCGGGCGCCCCCGGCGCGGTGAAGGGCCGCGACGTTTTTATCGTCCGCAACGGCAAGATCGTGTTTCAGGGTTCGGTTGGGGTCGGGCCGGCTGCTGCGCCGTAAGCGCGTGTCTTGACGGTCACGAGCCCCCTTAAGGGCGAATTGCACCCTCACCTCCGACGAGCCCGCCGCTTTTGGCGCCCACTTTTTGAAGTTGGCGACCCCGCCGGGTTGCGATCGTTCTCGGCGCAGACGAACTCCTGCAGGTCGCTGTCGCGGACGCGGGTGTAGGTCAGGGCGGGGTCGACGCCGGAGCCGGCACGCAGATGCCCCCCCCAGTCGACGAGGGCGGCAGAATAGCCAGCCCGCCCTTAAGCCACGCCTTGCACGTTCCCTTCCCCTGCCCCGCCCAAATCCGACGCCGCGTCCGACTTGAGCACGTTGGGAATGAGGAAAACAGCCAAGGCGCAAATCAGCATGGGTAGGCACAACAACCCCAGCAACACGCCGGTCGGGGTCTGCTGATGCATCAGCACCGCCACTGCGGAAGGCCCGATAAAGGATCCCGCCCGGCCGATAGCGCTGACCCAGCCGACACCGGTGGCGCGGATCTCCGGGGGATAATAGCTGACCATCAAGGCGCCGATCGTCATCTGCGTTCCAAATGCGAACACGCCAACCAAGAACAGCAGCGCGCCCCAGACAGCGCCGCTGGGCGGGAGAGCGAGGAACAGGCCGAGGGCGATCGCCGCGCCGACATAGCCGGTCGCCAGCGTCGGAATCGGCCTGCCCCGGTCCGCGATCCACGACAACGACAAGCCGCCGACCAGTCCTCCGAAGGAGACCAAGCTGCCTCCACGCAGGGCGTCCGCCTCGGCCCAGCCGGCGCTCCGCAACAAGGCTGGCAGCCAGCTGATGACGGCGAAATTCACGAACAGGTTGGAGAAGAAGATGCCCGACAGCAGCGCCGTCCGACCGCGGAACGACCGCGTCAGCAGGGCGGCGAATTTGCCGGACTCCAGCTTGGCGCGGGGCGCGAGGCGGATGCGGGACGGCTCGACCGACGGCGCGAGTTTGGCCAGCACGGCGAGTGTCTTCGGCTGATCTGGCCGACGGGCGACGAGCAGGGTCACGGACTCCGGCAGGGCGAACCAGAACAGCGCCGCCGCCAGCAGGGGCGCCAAGCCGCCGAGAGCGAAGATGCCCTGCCACCCCCACCTCTCCTGCAGCAGCGGCGCGATGACGGCAGCCACGATGTTGCCGATGGCGATAGCGCAAACCATCGCCGTGATAAGGGCGGCCCGCCGCCGCGCTGGCGCATACTCGGCGATCAGCGCCATCCCCGCCGGCAGCGCTCCACCAAGACCGAGGCCGGTCAGCAGGCGCCAGAAGGCCAGTTGGGCGACGCCGCCGCTGAAGGTCGCCGCTAACGAGGCGACGCCGATCAGCAACATGGAGCCGATAAGCAGAGGGCGGCGGCCCCATCGATCCGCCAGCGGGCCGAACAGCATGGCTCCGACGGCCATCCCCACCAGCGAGGCGACCACGGCGGGGGCAAAGCTCGCCGCCGGCAGTGCAAAATGGGCCGCCAGCCTGGGCACCGACAGGGGCATCGCCTGGATGTCGTAGCCGTCGATCAGCGCGGCGAGGGCGCACAGCGCGACCACGCGTATCTGCAGCGCCGACAAGGGCCGCTCATTGAGCAGCCGCTCCAGTTCGACCGTCGTTTCATCGGCGCCCGCCGTGCGTTTGACCCTTGCGCTCATGACGATGTCCTACTGGTCGGGCACGAACAGATCGGCGAGCGGGCCGAACTGCTGGCCACCGAACAGGTCGTCGTCTCGCGGATCGCCCACCGCCACCCGCCGCGGCACCGTGATCTTGATCGCCAGCGCGGCTTCGTAGTGGAACACCTGAACCCGCTGCGGCTCGACCCCGAACAGGTCGCCCACGAGCTTTTCGGTCAGCACATGGCTTTCCACCACGTGGCGGTAGTCGGCCAGGTCTCCCATCATGACGTCGAGGGTCAGCTGATACGGTCCGGCGTTCTTGGACCGCAGCAGCTTGGCGAAATCCTTCAGCTTGGCCATGGTCACACCGTCTCGTAGCTGAGGTCGAACAGCTCCATCGGATCCGACAGCTCCGCGACATGATTGAGGGTGAAGCGGTAGGCGGGGCCCAACGCGACCACGTGGGGCGACAGGGGGAACGCCAGGTTCGAGACGAGGCCGCTCCACTCCGGCACGGCGTGATGCAGAGCCCTGTGGCCGGCGTAGTTGGTGATGGCCGACGCCATCTCCTGGGTCTTGGCCAGAACTGTCATCATCAGGCCGATCTCATGGCCGATCTGTTGGCGAAGAGGCTCACGTGGTCCAAGCACGCCATCGCGACCGTAGGCGCGGAAGATCAATTCATAGTCCTGGTCGAGCTTCTGACCGAACTGGCGCTCCACCCCCTCGCTGATGCTCTCGATCACCTCTTCGAGCCAGCTGTCGAAGCGCGCGAGCAGCACCGGATCGCGGATCCCGCCGATGGTCATGGCCTGGTATCCCGCCAGCTTGGCCCCTTCCAAACGCACGGTATAGGGCTGCTTGCGGAAGGTGCTCCCGTTCACCGCCACGCGGCGATCGTCCACCTGTTCATAGCGGGCGTGGGTCAGGTCCAGCACGCCGCCGGGCTCTTTCATCAAGAAAGGATCGCCGGTCTCGTAGAGGGCGTGCGAGGCGACGCTAACGGTGGAGCAGCGCTGCTCCGGGCTGACCGGCTCGACCACGAACCGATCCTTATCGATCGTGCAAAGCATGCCCTCAGGCCGGTCCATGGCCGTGACCGCCGCGCCGCCGCATTCCAGGATCTTGGCGGCATGCCAGCACAGGCCCGGATCGAACCCCTCCCGCAGCGGAATCGCAGCGAAGATCGAGGCGTCGGTGGCCCGGCCGCAAAGGACCACGTCCGCCCCGCCCTCCAGGGCGGCCAGGAAGGCTTCGGCGCCGGCCATGGCGACGATGTGGTCAGCCTCGCGCAGCACCGTCTCGTTCAGCTCCGGCGCCGGATCGAGGCCGTGGATCAGGCCGGCGTTCAGTTTGGCCACCAGGGCCTCGCGGCTCGGTTCCGAGCGGATCAGGGCGACCTTGAAATGCAGGTCCTCTTCTCGCGCGATCTCGAGGAGGATCTCTCGCGTCCAGTTCAGGTTCCAGTCACCGCCGCTGCCGCCGCACGAGCCGATCAGCAGGGGAATATCCAATGACCGCGCGCCGATCAGCAGCAGGCGAAGGTCCCGCTTGATGGTCGCCCGGGACTGGAAGAAGTTATTCGCGCCCAGATAGGAGGGCCCGCCGTCGCAGGAGCCGGAGTCGCATCCGATGAAGGCGAGGCCCGGCTGGAGCGCTGCCTGAAAATAAGCTTCCGTGAACCCTCCACCGAGCATTCCCGTCGGCGACAGATATTTAATCGACTCCACAACTCCCCCTGACTATCGACCGGCTTGCCGGCTGGGCTGTCCACGCCCACCCCACAACAACAGAACAGCAAGGCCCGGGTCTTGCCGCGCCGCGCCGATCAGTTGCCGATCTGCGTCAGGCCGGTGACGCCGACCCGCAATACCGTGGCGTAGAGCGGCAAGACTCGTACAAACGAAGTGGTGACGATGCCGCGCGGCAAGGCGCCGCCGGGGGAAATGCACCGTGAACACTGTGAAAGCCGTTCTGTTCCGAATCAGCCTGATGCTCGCCAGCGCCGCTCCGGCGTTGGCCCTGGCCCAAGAAACGATGTCCGACGTCTGCGGGACGTGCCGCGCGGAGAAGTTCGCCAGTTGCGGCGGCTTCCTCGAGGGGGCCACAGTCGATCCCTCCGGAGGCCTGTGGGTCATGGACCTGTCGGGCGACCGTATCCTCAGCATCGCCGACAACGGCCAGTGCGTCGTCAAGGGCAAGACCGGCGGGCAACCGAACGGCGCGAAGTTCCATAGCGACGGCCGCCTGTTCATCGCCGACAACCGGCAAGGCTTGCTGGTGTTCGACCCAAGCTCCGCCAGGGTTACGGTCCTGCTCGGAACCTACGACGGCAAGCCGCTGGTCGGCGCAAACGACCTCGCCATCGACGACCAGGGCGGTATCTATCTCACCCTGCCGGCCGGCTCCGACCTGATGACTCCGGCCGGAAAGGTGCTCTATCTGCCCGCAGGGGCGGCCGCGCCGAAGCTGGTGTCCGACAAGATCGGCTTTCCCAACGGCGTCACCATCGGCGCAGGCGGTCAGACCGTGCTGGTCGCGGAGTTCGCGGCCAAGCGGGTCATCTCGCTGCCCGCCGTCAACGCGAAGGGCGGCTTCCCGCTGAACTACATTTACGCAACGACGCGCGGTGGAGTAGGGCCGGACGGCATCCTGATGGACAAGCAGGGTCGGTTGTTCACCGCCAACCTCGGGACCGGCGAAGTGCTCGCTTTCGCCAGCGACGGGCGCCCCGTCGGATCCATCCGCCTCCCCGAGGATGCGGGCAAGGCGGTCACCAATGTCGCCGTGCGCGGCGACTTCCTCTACCTGACTGAAGCTCAGAAGGGGGAGATCTGGCGGGTCCGGCTCGGCAAATGAGCCGCGGCGGCGATCTCCGCGCCTAGGCCGACGGCGGGCCTGCCGTTGTTTGGCGCGACCAGACCCCGCGGGGATACCGCGGGGTCCTGCAGCCCGCCTCAGTAGCGCAGTCGGGCCCCGAGCCTCCACGCCGTGCCGAGGGTGTCGAACAGCGCAGGGTTAGTCGGCGCCGTGCCGGCCCCGTTGGGCGCTAGCGGGGGAGCCTTGTCGAACAGGTTGTCGATCCGGCCGAACAGCTCGAACCCGCTGCCGATCTTGTAGGACGCCGACAGGTTCACATAGACGGCGCTCGACACCTGGTTGTTGTTGATGCTGCCCGCGCCGCAGGTGGTGGTGGTGCAGGTCGCGTAGCGATTGATCCCGTCGAAGGTTTGGTAGTGGCCGGAGCCGACGTATTTCACCTGCAGCGATCCCGTGAACGGACCGTTGGCGTAGGTGACGAAGGTGTTGGCCTGGAACTTCGGGGTCGGATTGTAGCTACCGGAGAACCCGCCGGCCGGGCCGCTCTGGCCGGCGTAGTCGACCACCTTGCCAGCGCCAGTGTCGATCAGCATGTCGTAGACGTACGAACCGATCACGCGCACGTCGAGATCGCCGGGCAGGCCGCCGAAGCGGTCGAGCGCCGTGGAGTAGGCCACTTCGATGTCGACGCCGCGGGTGGTGTAGGCCCCAAGGTTTAGGAACGGGTCGTTCACCGAAACAATGGCGGCTGTGCTCGTGCGGCTGAACGTGCCGCCGTTGATGAGGTTACAGTAAGTACCGGTGGTGACACAGTTGTTGACAACCGCCTGAAGCGGCCCGGTAGCTCCGTTCGGCAGCAGCGCGATCGCCCCTTTCAACTGGATCTGGTACCAGTCGGCCGAGATGCGGAGGCCGCTCGCCCACGCGGTCGGCGAGAGGATGATCCCCGCCGTGGTGGTGTTGGCGCGCTCCGGATCGAGGTTTGGGTTGGCCTGGAAGGTCGATGACGGGAAGTAGGTCGGCCCGGGCACGCCGCCGACCGCCTGGTTGGGATTGAGGGTCGCGAACGCCGGGAAACCGGCAGGATAAGCCTGTTGGGTGAACAGCTGCTGGAACGATGGCGCGCGCACGTCGCGCGACCGGGTAGCGCGGAACCTGAGCCAATCGTTCACATCCCAGACGCCGCTGATCTTCCAGGTGGTGAAGTTCACCGTGTGCGAGCTGTCTGTGATCAGCGGCCCTACCCATCCGGGGCGCAGGCTGTGATCCGAGGAGCCCTCCGTCTTGTTGCGGGTCCGACGGATCGCGCCGTCGATCTCCAGCGCCTTCACGAGCGGGGCATCCCGCAGGACGGGCACGTTGAGTTCGGCGAACCCTTCGACCACCTTGGTCTCGCCGTTGTAGGGATCTCCGAAGTTGGCGAACATCTGATAGTAGTACGGGGCGGTGGTCGCCAGATCATGCAGATCGGACACTCGGTCGCGCCGATATTCTCCCCCTATCGCCCCACGAACCGGACCGGCTCCCCAGCCGCCGAACAGTTCGCCATTGAGGTTCGCCGCGGCGACGAACTGGTTGTTGGAGACGTGGTCCACCAGCGGCCGGTAGGCGTAGGCGAAGCCGGCCGCCTGGGCCGCGTTTGAGAGCCCAGGATTGGCCCCGAGCAGGTTGAGCGGCTGGCAGCCCGCCGCGTCCGGATTGCCCAGGAGGGTCGCACGGCAGACGATGTTCCCCGCGGCGTTCCTCACCGCGTCCATGGCATAGCCGAAGTAGCGGGTGGCCTGGACATTCCGCACCAGAGCGTCGGTCGTATGGCGGCCGTACTGGAGATAGACGTCCCAGCCCCAGCCGGGAGACAGCGTCCCCTTCAGCCCGCCGGCGACGCGCCAGGTCTCGTCAGTGGTCTTGTTGGACTGCCGCGGAAGATCGTTCCCGGAACGGTAGAGGAAGCCGCCCGTGCCGATGGCCGCCGCCACCGCCGGAGTAAGGAAGGCGTTGTCGGGGGTGATGAAGGAGCCGAGGCCGGAGGTGCCTGTCTGGGCCTGATAGGTCGCCGACTCGCGGCCGGCGAACGATCCTTCGACGAACGCGCGAATGCTGTCGGTCACCTCATAGTCGGCGTGGGCGAACAGGGAATAACGCTCGATGTCCGGCAGCAGGGGTGCCACGTCGTAGACGCCGATCCCGATCCCGTCGCCGCCCTGGCGCGGGGTTTGGCTGAACGGGCCGCCGAAGAGGCCGGGGTTGAAGGCGCCGAGTCCCGTGGCCGTGTCGTTGAGCTGGCCGATCACCGCCCCGGGCACCGGGACACCCGGAGCGACGGGGGCGTAGAACACGCCGTTCAAGGTGGTCCCGGTCTGCTTGCCGTTCGGCCCAATGACATACTGTGGGCCGCCGGTGACCGCGTAGAGCGGGTTGACCGACTGGATGTAGCCGCCGGCGCACCACGACCGCTCGCGCGCGCAGTCGCCGATCCCTTCCTGATGCTCATATTCGCCTCCGACAACCAGGTGCGCTCGGCCGTTCGCGAAGCCGCGGCCGTAGGCGCCGGCGATGTGATAGTCTCGCCCGTCGCTGCGGGAAGTCTGGCCGTAGTCGATCTGCCCCCTGAACCCGTTCAGCCCGGTGTCGAGGATGACGTTGACCACCCCGGCCACGGCGTCTGAGCCGTAAGCGGCCGAGGCGCCGCCGGTGACGGTCTCGATCCGCCCCACAAGCAGCGACGGGATCATGTTCAGGTCGACCGCGCCGCCGGTGCTGGTCGGCACCACTCGCCGCGTATCGATCAGGGTCAGGGTGCGGGTGCCGAAGAACGGGTTGAGGCCGCGCAAATTGGCGAAGTTGGCGCCGGTGTTGAAGTTGCTATTGGCCTGGGCCGCGGGACTGTAGAGCGACGAATTCTGCGGCAACTCGGCGAGCACGTCGCCGATGTTCGACAGACCGAGGTTCTGGATCTGTTGTGTGCCCATCACCGTCACCGGGTTGGGCGTGTTGAAGGTGCTCCGGGATATCCGCGAGCCGGTGACCACCACCTCCTGGACCTCGGCGCCCGCCCCGTCTTCGGCGGCATAGGCGACGTCCAGGCAGAACACCGACAAGGCTGCGCCCATGCACAACCGCGACGCCAAGGTAAAGCGCTTCATGATCCTTATCTCCCCAATGCCGGGGTCGGAGGCATAGGCGCCATTTCGATCTCCCCGTATCCGAGAGAGAAGACCACCCGGGCGGACGCCCGGTCTTGCAAGCGCCCGTCACCATTTTGCCGAAGCGCGACAGCAACGCGGACGAATTTCGACCGCTAGATCGAGCGCCTATTCGCCTGGATATAACTGACACGGTGATACCGGTCACACCATCCGATTCGTTACTGTGAATTATCCAAGGTTCATCTCGCGAATGCTCTTAAGATTCGACAATGAACACGTCGCCAACGGGCTGTTCGGGCGATCAGACCGGCCAGAATTCGACGACCAGACCGTCGGGATCGGAGAAGCGCAACGCCTTCTTGTTCTCCTCACCGATGGGCAGGATCGTCGCGCCGATGCCACGAAGCCCGTCACTAAGCTTGGCGCGGTCAAAGGCCGGCACCTTGACGGCGTAGTGATGCACGCCCGGCGCTTCGCCGGCCGGCGCCTGCGTCAGCCCCAGTCGCGTCTCGCCGCTGAAGAACACAATCCCCTTGCGGCGTTCGCTGACCTTCAGCCCGAAGATCTTCTCGTAGAAAGCGGTCTGCTTCTGCAGGTCCCGGACGTGCAGCATGATGTGGTCGTAGCCGCGCGCGCGCACGAGCGGCGCGCCGGCGTAGAGGGTGGGAAGCTTCTGCACCTCGCCCGCGGACAGGCTTTCGCCCCCCTCCCCGCCGGCCACCTGCACCGCAATGCCTTCGGGATCGAGGAACACGCCTTGCGCGATATAGGCCAGGCCTTCCGCCTTCAGCCGCGCGCGCCAGGCGGCGTCGTTGTAGGGCTTCGCGCCGACGCAATAGTGGTCGATGAGCGGCGTCGTCTTCCCCTGCGAGCCCAACGTGCCGATCTTGCCGATCGCCACGCTGCCGCCCGCGCCGAGGGTGATGAAGTAGCGGAGGAAGGGCTCCTTCTCGCCGTTGACGTTCTCCCCGCCGAACAGCCTGCTGTAGAACAGCGCGGACTTCTCCACGTCGCGCACCGAGATGCCGATGTGGCCGCAGATTTGCTGCAAGGCCAGCGGCAAGGCCATCGGCGGCGCATCGGGCGCGGGCGCCGCCGCCCAGGCCTTCGCCCCCATGAGCGGCGCGCAGGCGAGGGCCAGACCTCCGAGCGCGCCGCGGCGCGACATTGAAAAGGAGGCGGGCGGGGTCTTGGCGTTCATTGGTTACTCCCTGGACTCGGCGAATCTTCAGGCGGTCGCCTGGGACGCCTTTTTGCGGCTTGCCTCGCACAGTGGGTGAACGCCTATGGCCGAGTCTTGCCGCTGCCTGTCGATCACTTGCCATCGCGCGTCAGCGACGGCTGCAGGCGGCTCACTCGGACAGGGCCGACGCCGGCCCGCTGCGATAGGCGCGCGGGGTGAGACCGAACTCGGCCCGAAACAGGCGACTGAAATGGGCGGAGCTGCTGAACCCCCACCGGAAGGCGATCTCCGTGATCGTCCGGTCCCCTTGGTAGGGGTCGCGCAGCTCGACGGCGCAACGGTCCAGCCGGCTCCGGCGGATCCATTCGCACAGACTGACGCCGAACCCCTCGAACGCCCTATGCACCTTGCGCTCGGAAACCCTGTGCGCCTTGGCGATCATCGGCGGCGACAGCTCCTCCTCTCCGAGGTGGCCGAGGACATAATCCTGAATCGACTTCAGGAGGCCGGGGGGCCCATCCCAACCTTCGGCGTCTTCCGCCGCATCGCTCCAGTTTGCCGCCAACAACGCCACGATGGCGCTGTCGACGATCCGTCCCCGCGCCGGATCGAGCCCGCGCCCCTGCTCGTAAGCCGAACGGATGAGCGATCCGATGAGTGCGGCATTGGACCTGGACAGCGGGGTCGCCAGTCGCGGCCTCCAGTCGACATCCATTTTCTCAAGTTCCGGCTTGGGCAGGTGCAGGGCCAGCGAGATGTTCTTGCCATCCATGATGAACCGGCTGGGCTGGGCGGAATCGACGATGGCGATATCGTTAGGTCCCATCAGGGCGATGTTGCCCGCCTGCTCGATCTGATTGCGCCCGGACAGTTGCAGGATGACGAAGAAGTCGGCCCCAGTCGCCTTTTCAATCTCCCGGCGGGACCGCCGCGCCTGACGCGAGGTCTGGGTGATGCGAGCGCATTGGAAGCGGCCGACCGTACGCGCATCGACGCTGCCTTCGAACTCGCCGGAGCCGAAATCCATGTCGAAGGGGCCGCAGTGCCCATGCAGGGCGTTCAGCCAGGCGTCCCGCCGGTCGGCGCGATCGACCATCTGGGTGGAGAAATACATGGCCGCACTCCTCGATTCATCCCCGCCGCCGGTTTCTGTTGGGGAGGACAAGGCTGCGGTCGCAATGCTACGCGCGACGTCATTGAGCAGCCTCGCCTTCCCGGACACGGCTTAGCACTGCTAAGACGACCGTAACAGGCAACCAGGACGACGATCAAGTGGCGACCGCATTGGTGAAAATCGGATTGGACGTGGACCGGGTCGTTGCGGTCGCGCTCGATCTGCTCGACGAGGTCGGGCTCGATGGGCTGTCCACGCGCCGGCTGGCGGTGGAGCTGCAGGTCAAGGGTCCGGCGCTCTACCACCACTTCAAGGACAAGAACGAGCTGCTCGATCAGATGGCCGCGTCCATGCTGAAAGAGGCCTTGGCGGCGATGCCGAAGACGGGAAACTGGCAGAACTGGCAGAACTGGCTGCGCTGCCTCGGGCATGAGACGCGGGCCATGATCCTGCGACACCGAGACGGCGCCCGGGTACTGATGACCTCCTCGCCGACGGATCCCGTGCGGTCGCGCCTCGTCCCACAGTTTTCCCAACCGCTCATCCAGGCCGGCTTCACGACGCCGGAGGCGCGCGAGGCCGCCAGCCTGATGTCCTGCTTCGTCATCGGCTGGACCCTGAACGAGCAGAACCCGGCCACACAGGAATTGATGCGCGCCAGCTACGACCTCGAGCAAGCGTTCACGAACAGCGTCGAAGTGATCGTCGCAGGCCTCGATCTTCGCAGGCGCGCATCGCATGGCGAAACCTCCGACTAAACGGCGTCGCCTCCTGCAGCCACTGTCGCTGATAGGCAAGAGGCATGCGCGGTCCAGCAAGACCGGTCGCCGGAATAGGGCCTACTGGCTGACCTAAGCCCGTCCTCGACTGCTGGAATCATGGCCGTACGCATCTCTACTCCGAAACCGGGCCGCATTCGGCCGGCCGTTCTTGCGGCGGCTCTCGTCGCGGCCGCGAGCGTCGGCGGCGCCGCGGCGCAGACCACAGCCCTGGGCGCCGAATGGCCCACCTACAACAACCAGCTCGACGGCAAGCGGTTTTCGCCGCTGAAGGAGATCACCCCCGCCAACGCCGCCCGGCTCGGCGAGGTGTGCCGGGTGCAGGTGGACGGCCCGACCGCGTTCAGTTCGGGGCTGATCGTCCAGGACGGGGTGATCTTCGCCAATTCCGCACGGGAAACCGTCGCGTTGGATGCGGTCACCTGCAAGGTCAAGTGGAAGCGCACCTATCGGCCGGAGGAGACGGAGACCGTTCCCTCGACCCGCGGGCCAGCGGTGCTGGACGGGCGGCTGTTCCGCGGCACGGGCGACGGGCGGCTGATCGCTCTCGACGCGGCGACTGGCAAGCTGTTGTGGAAGAACGTGATCGGCGCACCGCGCCTCGGCGAATTCGCTGCTTCGGCGCCTCGCCTGGCAGGGCATGGTGGTCATGGGCATCGCCGGCGGCGACCGGGGTGCGCGCGGCCGGGTGCTGGCCTTCGATGCGGCGACCGGCCGGGAGCTGTGGCGCTTCAACACCGTGCCTCTTCCCGGCGAACAGGGGGCCGAGACCTGGGAGCGTGCGGCGTCCGCCAAGACTGGCGGCGCGGGCGTTTGGGGCGCCATGACGGTGGACGTCACGACCGGCGAGCTGTTCGTCCCCGTCGGCAATCCCTGGCCGGACATCGCGGCGGACTATCGGCCCGGTGCTAACCTCTTCTCCAATTCCATCGTCGTGCTGGACGCCCGAACCGGGGCCCTGAAGTGGTGGTATCAGGCGACCATCGGCGACATGCACGACCTCGACCTGACCGCCGCCCCGGTGATCTACCGCGACAGCAAGATCCGCGACCTGCTCGTGTTCGGCGGCAAGGACGGCTACGTCACCGCCGTCGACCGCGACACCCACAAGCCGGTGTTCCGCACCCCCGTGGTCAAGATCGAGAACGAGGGCGCCAAGGCGACTCCGGAAGGCGTGCACATCTGCCCGGGCTTCGCCGGCGGCATCCAGTGGAACGGCCCTACCCTCGACCCCCTCAACAACAGCATCGTCACCGGCGCCGTGGACTGGTGCATGACCATCGTGTCCGCCCCGGTCAGCTACAAGCCCCCGCAGGTCGGCTACGGCGGCTATCCCAAGCCCGACGCCGACAGCCGCGGCACGGTCACCTCCCTGGACAGCGAGACCGGCGCAGTGCGATGGCGCTACGATGCGGAGAAGCCGGTCATCGCCGGCGTGACCCCCACCGCAGGGGGCGTCACCTTCACCGGCGACATGGCCGGCAACTTCCTGGTGTTCGACAGCAAGACCGGCGCGGTGGTCAAGAAGCTGGCCACCGGCGGGGCCATGGCCGGCGGGGTCGTCACCTACGAGATCGGCGGCAAGCAGTATGTCGCCTTCACCTCGGGCAATGTCTCCCGCAACACCTGGGGCGTGTCCGGCGTCCCGCACATCGTGGTGATGGCCATTGATCCGCCGCGCGCGGCGCCCGCCCCAACTCCGAGCCGGAAGCCTGCCCGGGCCTCTGGCGGCGCGCCGGATCCCGGTCGCGGAAAGGTGCTGTACGGTCAGGCCTGCGCAAGCTGCCACGGCGCGGACGGAGACATGGTCGCCGAGCACCGGCTCAGCACCGTCGCGTCGAGGCGCGATCAGGAGTCCATCGTCGCAGCCATCAAGACTCCCACGGCGCCGACGCCCAAGCTGTTCCCCAGCCCGCTCAGCGAAGCCAATGTGCGGGACATCGCCGCCTACCTGCAGCACGGCTTGAAATAGCGGATAGCGCGACGTCCCGGCGACCTGGGTTGACTGGTTCTTGTCTCTGGCAGGCAAGACCGGGCGCCTCTTTCGCCAAATAATCGGCGCTGAACACGCAATTCGGCGAGAAGACCCAAGATCATGACAGCCGCGCTGAAGCAGAGACCGCGCGCCGACGAAGCGGCCTCGGTGGCCGCGAAGCTCAACTTCGTTCCGGCGGCCTTCACCCAGGCGAGCTACGAGATCGGGCCGGATGGCAAGCGCCCATACGAGCCCGCGACGATCGCCGTGCCGATCCACGACGAGGGTCCACGTCGGGCGGAGCTTTCGCTTGATCGCGAGGGTTACGTGCTGGTCCCGTTCGTGAGCGCCACGACCGACTACAAGGACTCCGATCAACTGTTCAACATCTGGAGCCGGGAGGTCGCCGCCCTGCTGAAGCAGATGACCGGGGCGGACCACGTCATCACCTTCGCCCAGACGACACGGCACTCCGCAGCCGACCCGACGGCGCGGAACGCCGGGATGACGGCGCCCGCCAAATACGTCCACAGCGACTGGGGACCGAACCAGTTCGCTCCCGATGTGACGCATGCGGTGGTGAAGGCGGAGATCGAAAAGCTGTTGCAGGGCCGGCGACCGCGCAAGGTCCGCCCATACAACGTCTGGCAGGCGATCTCCCCGCCCCCGTTCGACACGCCGCTGGCGCTTTGCGACGCGCGGACCGTGTCGCCGCAGGACTACTGCCTCACCTATTTCGATGCTTCGCCGGACCCCGAAACCCCCTGCAAGATCGAGGTTCCGGCCTACAAATACAGCCCCGCGCAGCGGTGGGTCTATTTCCCCGACATGCAGAACGAGCTGCTGATCTTCTCGGGCCTCGATATGGACGCCGGCCCGAACTGGCGCATGGTTCCGCACACGGCGTTCGACAATCCTGCCTGTCCGGCGGGCTCGGCCCCGCGCGAGAATGCAGAGCTTCGCGCCGTCGCGGTGTTCGAGTGATCCCCGTGCGCGCAGCTTCACCGGGGGCAGGAAAAATGACGCGGTCCGCTCGCTTGGCGCCTTGTCTGATCGCCGTGGCGCTGGTGTTCGGCCTCGCCGCCCCGTCGGCCCACGCCGCCGCCCCGCGGCCCAACTTCGGGGGAATCTGGGGCTTCTACCTCGAACCGGGGGCCAATCCGTTCGGCATTGGGCGGCCGGTGAAGCTGCCGTTCAAGCCTGACGCCCAAGGCAAGGTCGACGAGTACAACCGCCTCACCGGCCCCACCCAGGACAACCCGGGGGCCTTCTGCCTCGGCTACGGCATGCCGGCCTCCATGATCTTCTCCGGCGGCTATCCGATGGAGATCATCCAGCAGCCCGACCAGATCACGGTGATCTATGAAGCGCACAACGAGATCCGCCGCATCTACTTGGGATCGAAGGTGATTCCGGAAGCCGACCGCATCCCGGACCGCAACGGCTACTCGGTCGGTCACTGGGAAGGCGATGTCCTCGTGGTCGAGACCGACAACCTGAAGGAACAGGTGGACCAGCAGTACGCCCACAGCGACCAGGCCAGGATCGTCGAACGCTACCACCTGACCGAGGACAAGTCCGGCTCCAGGCTGCTGGTGGCCGACTGGACTCTCACCGATCCGGTCTTCTACACCCAGCCGATGTCGGCGCAGAAGAAGTGGGTCTACGACCCCAACGGCCGGCTGCTTCCCTACGAATGCAACGAGCCAGCCTGGGCGGACCATCTGACTCAGCTAAAGGCCCAGACGCCCAAGGCTGCCGCGGAGGAACCTAAAAAATGAGGAAGAACAACCTTTTCCTGGGCGCTGCCGCCGCCCTGTTCGCCGCGGGCGCCGCCTCGGCCCACCACTCCGCCATCCAGTTCGACTTCACCAAGAATGTGGCGGTCAAGGGCCAGGTGAAGAGCTTCGAGGCGATCAACCCGCACATGCGGCTGATCATGCACGTCACCGACGCCAAGGGCGCCCGCGACATCGAGTTCGAGGGCCACTCCACCAACAACATGTACCGGCAGGGGTATCGGGTGGGGATGGTGAAGGTGGGCGACAACATCACCGTCAACATCGCCCCGATGAAGGACGGCACGGACGGCGGCTTCGTCGTGTCGGCCACCACCAAGGACGGCAGATTCTTCGGCCAGAAACCCCGCCACCCTGCCGAAGCGCAGAAAGCTGCCGAGGGGCGGTAGGATCCAGCCAACCGCCAAACTGAAGCGGGTCCACGGCGTGAGCTGGAAAAAACATCACCGGACAGTGTCAGACTAGAACTTCACTCCTCGGTCATGGTCACGGCTCTAGGGAGCCGGATGCGCAACCCGTTCCGTTATTTCAACAGCTCGCCGGAGATCATTCGGCTCGCAGTGATGATGTACGTGAAGTACCCCCTCTCGCTGCGGAACTGCGAGGACCTGTTGTTCGAGCGGAAGATCGACCTGTCTTACGAGACCGTCCGCACTGGTGGAACAGGTTCGGTCCGATGTTCGCCGCCGAGACTAAGAAAAAGCGCAGCGGGCATGCGGTAGGTCACTCAGTGGCGCTGGCGCCTCGACGAGGTCTACTTGAAGATCAACGTCGAGATGCACTACCTCTGGCGGGCTGATGACCACGAGGGCGAGTGCTGGAGGCGATCTCCACCAAGGACAGAGACAAGACCGCAGCCTTCAAGCTTACGCGCCGGCTCATGGACGCTACGGCAAGCTCCAGAAAGTCGTCACCGACAGCCTTCGCTCCTACGCCGTAGCCAGGACATCGGCAATCAGGATCGCCAGTAGGTGGGCCGCTGGCTAAACAACAGGGCGGAGAACTCACACCAGGCCTTTCCAACGACGAGAGCGTGCCACGCTGCGATTTCGGAAAATGAAGACATTCCAGAAATTCGCCGCCGTTCACGGCGCGATCCACAATCACTTCATCCAGGAGCTACGCCTCGCCGACGGAAAGAGCTTCAAGGACAACTGCTCCGCCGCAGTGCCTGGATGGCGTCCGGATACTCGCAAATGCAGCCCCGACCGAAATCGGGACCGCCACTACTCTCAGTGCATTTGTCTCCAACTACACTGGTGGCGGCGGCCCCTCCCCTGCCTCACGGCGATGCCTTCGTTAGCCCGTGTTGCGCAAATACGCCACGATGTGAGCCTCTTTTGGCCGGCATCGAGCATGATCTCGACCAAACTTCGATTGCCGATAGTCTGTCTCGGCAATCCTCAGGTGGGAAGACATGAGCTATCTCGGCACGGATCCAGACTCAGTCCGGCACTACGGTGCGGAAGAGGCCTTCAATCGCTGCGGTTGTCGTCCCGGGCGATAAACGGGCTGATCCGCGCTGGCGTACTCACCCCTGCGGCCCTCGCCAAGGCGGCTTGGAGCGATGATGAGGCAGGAGCGAAGTTCAGCTCGCTTCGATGGCGGCTCTCAGTTGACCCTGAGTGCGGATCAAAGGCGGCCGCAGAGGTGGAGCGGGCGCGTGCGACGTTCATCGGGAATGGCCCCGACGAAGCCTCGCGCTAATCCCAAACACCTCCGGGCCGCCGAGCTAGCAGAGGCGGCCAACGCTAGTCTTGCCAGCCCCTTGCCGGATCAGACCTTGGCGGGGGCCTTGCGGCGGCTGGCCGGCTTGCCGGGCGCTGGGGACGGGGCAGCAGCGGCTTTGCGGCCGCCCTGGCCGAGGCCCATCTGCTTGGCCAGCGCCGAACGGGCCTGGGCGTAGTTCGGGGCCACCATCGGGTAGTCCTTCGGCAAGTTCCACTTGGTGCGGTACTGCTCGGGGGACATGTCGTACTTGGTGCGCAGGTGGCGCTTTAGCGACTTGAACTTGCGGCCATCCTCCAGGCAGATCAGATAGTCGGGGGTGATCGACTTCTTGATCGACACCGCGGGGGTGGCGGGGGCGGCAGGCTCCTGAACCGCGGCACCGGCTTTGATACTCGCTAGAGCGGCGTGGATTTGCTGGATGAGGGCCGGCAAGTCCGCAGCCGACACCGAGTTGTTGCTGACGTAAGAGGCGACAATGTCAGCCGTCATGCCGATGACTTCGTGGGTTTCAGCCATAGAAAAAATCCTGCTCACTCTGTGATGGTTCGGGGCTGCGAAGCTTTATTCCCCTAGACCATCAACGTCCAGAGCACGCCGCGTGAACGCCTACACATGACTTGTCGAAGTCGACGGCAATCGCCATCGGGAACGCGACGCATCAAATGGCCAGAGCCGCCAGGCATATTCGTCGCGAAGCCGCTCACGCCTTCGTCTTGCGTCAAAGGGGGCAAATGCATCGCGCCGACCAGGGCGCCAACGATCAACGGACGGACGACGGCGGACCCTGCGGCGGTCACCGACCTAAGCTAGTTGGCATCGTTTCACTCCGGCGCCGCAAGCATCTGACTTGCGGCCCGCAGCAGGCCGAGGCCCACGAGACTGCGTGGCTTTCGCCAGACTACCGGCCGCCTGCATCGCCCGGAAACCGACGACGGCTTGAGCCTACCAGTAAAGGCGGTCCTGAAGGATATCGGGACCGCCCTCGCTCTCAGTGCATTAGTCTCCACTACACTAAGTTCAACCGGCGCTAATTATCGTCGCCATCAATGTCATCGATGTCATCCAAGTCTTGATGAGCGAGCTTCGCCAAATCCTGTGGCGCAGCCCGACTCAAGTCGTTAATTACCGCGCGAGCCCTACTAGGCTTCAACTGGGTCAGTGTAAGCCGCTCTACCGCGAGCACTTCCCACCTGTTGAGCTTGGGGGTGAAATTTATAATCGCAACAAAGGAGCCTTGCGGAGGTTTCGGAGCGTTAGCTAGGAAGTGCAACGCTGGAGACTGGGTCAGAGGAACGTCCGCTTTTGCACCCTTCCTTGCTAATAGGGAAGTTGCGGTGCGCTCTACCTTCTTCCCGCTCGCCTCTTTTTTCCTCGGCGAAGGCGCGCTCCTGTTTGTGTAGCTTCGAGCCCACGCTTCGAGGCCCGCGCCAGAATCGTTAAGTTGCTCGACCAGTCTCGTTGGAAGAACGTGATTCCTATGGGCCCACATCAATGCCCGGGCATCCCTTGCAAGCTGATTTTGTGCAATTTTCGTCAAATCCCCCCCTTCGGCATAATCAACGAACGCTTCGAGCAGCATATGCATGGGCTTGTAGGATTTTTGCCGTTTACCCGGTTCCACTTTAGACGACAATTTCTTTAGCACATCGATTTTTTCTTGGTCTGTCAGCTCTAGAAGGACGCAATACATCGCATACACATCGCTAAGTCCGGCATAATACTTCTTCCTAGACTTCGTTATGTGTTTTTGAACATTTGACCCTACATAGCTCGTCATTCTTTCTATTAATTGGATCCGATTCTCCACGCCGCTCCATTCGAACGCGTGGGGTAAATATTTGGAGATCTTTGCCTTTAAGCTATTATTTCTTTTTATAATTACCTTTCTGACTGTTTTTTTTGCCCGCTCAATGTTGGTCGGCGGTCGCTTTCGTGGGACAGGCTTGCCCTTTTTGCTCGATGACATCCGCTATTCTCCTCTGAAGGCACCCCCGTGTGGATTGTCATATCATGGAGTCCATGATATGACAATCCATCATGGAGTCCATGATATCGGAGCTCTCAGTTCCAGAATTTGAATCCATCACCGGGAAGGGAAAGTATGAACCCGAATGACGTGGCCATACGTAAGGCCTATATCGACCTCTGCCTTAGCTTAGATGGCAATACGGCGCTCACTCTCGGCGAGGGACTGGGCGCTAGCGACATCACCTTGACCAACAATGCGACCGAATTCTTCAATCGAATTCAGCGCGATGCACGCGGTCGGAACTGGGCAAAGCGGCCGCCGGAACAGTGGCCTTGCGTCGTCGGCTTTATCGAGCCTGCAGCAGAAAAACATCTCCACGTATACGCCGCGATCCCCCCAGACATTCAGCAACAGATTGAAGAGTCGGGCTCGGGAACGTGGAAAAAGATTCGCCGCGGCGGGCATTTTTATTGCAAGCCGATCGAAAATGGCCCGCGATATGCGAGGTACATCACAAAGAGGCTCTACACGGTCCGGACGGCCGAAGAGATCTTCGTCTACAGCCCGCACAATCAAACTCTCACATTGTAATTTCAGACGATCAGCTTTCGTTACGCTTCGCAATGCGTCGGTGACAGTAGGAAGACGATCCCGCCAGAGGCGTGCCGTCGCTCGAATTGTATCTATTTCAGGCGTGAGGCACTTATCGGAATTCTTCTTAAGATGAACTCCAACTCACATTGGATCGAGTCTGGCCTGTGAGCCAACGCTCGATGTGAGCAGGTTCAAGCCATATCTCATTTTCTATTTTGTAGCTGTTATTGATTCGATGCTGAAGATTTTAGAGGGTGCAGTCGCCGAAATAGAGGAGCCGCCAAGGCAGCGAAACGAGATTCGTAAAGTGATGCACCAACCAGAGGTGCGACATGACCACAGATAAAAACCAGTCTGAACTTCTATCTATCGCCGATATCACCAAGCGGTATCGACTTGGTAGAACGACGATCTACAAGCTACTCAGCTTAGGTGAGCTGACGGCCGTAAAAATAGGCTCTCTAACGCGAATTCGTCATTCCGACATTTCGGAGTGGCTAGACAGGCAGCCGAAATTCGGCGGCGGCAAGTAGCATGAGCAAGCCCAGCTGATCATCGATGATGCCGATAAGATGAATATCAAGCGTCATCGATGATCAGCTAGGAGGTGCAGTCGCTAGGTACGCGCCCCAGGCCGACATAAGCTCGCGCCGCTTTTCCAAGGCATCACCACGACGATAGGCTCTCTCCGTTTCATCCCCAACGGCATGAGCGAGGGCTGCTTCCGCTAGTTCGCGGGGAAACTCTGTCTCATCGCTCACCCAATCACGGAACGTCGAGCGGAAGCCGTGGGTCGTCACGCCATCGACTTTCATGCGCTCCATGAGCCGGTCGAACGCGGCGCCCGTTAGCGGCTTGGACGCCGCCGCGGAGGGAAAAACAAGCCGCCCTGGAGCCTCGGGACCAACCTTCATCAAGATCTCTATCGTTCTCCCCACGAGGGGCACTCGGTGCTCTCGGCGGGACTTCATTCGGGCTGCGGGGACGGTCCAAACGCGCTCTTTCAGATCAATCTCCGCCCAAGTCGCTTTCAGGACCTCGGTGACGCGACTGGCGGTGAGAATCACAAACTGAAGTGCTAGCGCGCTGATGGCGTCCCGCGATCGAAGCTCTGCAACGAACGAAGGCAGCCGCTCGATCGCCATCGCGGAATGGTGACCACGGCTTAGCTTGGTCGGAGGGGGTAACAGATGCTCCAGATGGCCACGCCATGCGGCTGGGTTGTCGCCCTTGAGATATCCTTTGACCTTGGCCGCGCTAAGCGTGTGCTCGATGAGACTGCGCGTCTTTTGAGCTGTCTCTGGTTTCGTTGTCCAAAGAGGCCGCAAAATTTCCAGCACCCCGATCGTGTCCACGAGATCGACCCGAATCGGCCGCAGCGGCTCGGCATGCACCTCCAGCAGCCGTTTTAACCGGGCCGCCGTGGCCCTGCTCGTAGACGCCTGCGTCTTGATGAGCACGATCTCGTCAGCCATCTCTCCAAACGTTGGTATCCCGGCCTGAGCTTTGCGGGCGGCTATGGGATCAATCCCATCAGCCACCATCGCGCGGGCAGCGGCGGCCTTCTCCCGAGCGCGCTTGAGCGTGACGGCCATCGTGGACCCGAGACCCATTTCCCGCAGTCTACCAGCGCCCGGTACGGCCCGATTGGCGCGCCAGCGAAACAAAAAGGCCCAACGAGCTGAGCCGCTATCCTCCACGACCAGGTAGAGCCCGCCCCCATCTGAATGCCGCCCGGCCTTGCGGGCTTTGATCAAGCTTGCCACGCTAAGAGGATCGAGAGAGTTAGAACCGCGCTTTGCCATGGCGATGTAGACCCCAACATTTACCCCAACATCAGATGTCAACGTACGCGAACGCGGGCGAACAGGCAAGAACGGCTCCGAAGCCAACCTATTGAAATTATAGTATCTGATGTACCCGCGCGAACGCCCACGAACAGGGGTTCATAGTTTACCCGCGGAGCCACTCTTTCGAGAGTGGAGCTGGTCGATACTCAAGACTTGAAGCGCTCTGTGCGGCGGCCTTTGGCCGCCTGCATTGCGTTGCTTTTGGATGCGCCGACTCGGGGACAGCCGGTTGCGGCGGCCAGATAAAAAAGCACCCCCCGCTCCAAGACGAAGGGTGCTCGCGTCCCACGCAACGAAAGCTAGGCCCGAACGTCGACGATCTGGCCTGTTCCCGGAGCCGGTCTGGCTTCCGGCGCGCCGTTGTCGTTATCACCGTCATTATCCACCGTCGTCTTGACCGGCGGCGGCGGGGAGACGGGCATCACAGGCGCAGTGTACTGAGAAACAGAAGAGACTTGCATAGCAGTCGGCTCCTTCTGGCCGGATGCGATCATTTTTGGTCGCATACATGGGCAAGTTCTCATCCGAAGGTTACTGCGGTGAAAATTCACGCAAGCCCTAGCTTGACTGTGACACCACGCCGCGCCGACCGGACGATTACCCTTCCGTCCGGGTGGGCACCTGAATGTCGCAGGCCGTCGCATTGGGCTTGGCCAGAGCGGCGGCGGCGAGCTGAGCAAAAGCAGCGCCAGCCGTATTCATCACCTGCAGCTTCGGGCGCTGGGCGACGGGAATGTCGGCAAGCACCCGCACCTTGGTCATCTTGTCCGGATTGGGCGGGGGCTCGCCGTCATTGATGGCGTTCACGGCCTCCTGGCCCACCACCAGCCGGCCGAGGGCGGTGAAAGTCTTTTCCAGATTGAAGGCGTGGCCCCGCATCAGGAAGATCTGGCTGTTGGCGCTGTCGGGAGAGGCGCCATGCGGCATGGACAGCACCCCGGGACAGAAATAGGTCCAGCCCCGCGGCGGCGCGGCAGGATCGGCGCCCGCCGCCGGCGCATCGATCATCACCGGCAGGGAGCCGACGAAGCCCACGTCCCCCATCGGCGTCGTCCCCACGGACGTGAACGGCAGGGCCGCGGTCTTGCGGAAGGTGAACTCGCCTTTGAGGTTGGGAAGGGCCGAGCGGTACTGCTTGTCGCCCTTGTCCCCGCCCTGGGCCATGAAGCCCTTCAGCACCCGGTAGAAAAGGGCCCCGTCGTAATAGCCTTGACGGGTCAGGACCTTGATCCGCTGGGCGGCGAGCGGCGCGATGTCGGGGCGCAGCTCGATGATGATCCGGCCCTTGGTGGTGTCCATCACGATGGTGTTAGCCGGATCGAGCGGCTTCCAGTCCGGAACCGCCGGCGCGACCTGCGCAGGTGCGACAGGTTCAGCCGCGGGGGCGGGAGGGGCCGTCGCCGCCGGCTCGGCCGGAGCCGCATCCGCGAGGGCCAGCGCCAGAAGGGCCGCAGCGATCATCGGCCTACCAGACGCCGGTGTTGGGCATGGAGGCCCAAGGCTCGGCCGGCGGCAGTGAGCCATCCTTCTGCAACAGCTCGATGGAGATGCCGTCCGGCGAGCGGATGAAGGCCATGTGGCCGTCGCGCGGAGGCCGGTTGATGATCACCCCGCCCTTCTGCAACCTGTCGCAGACGGCGTAGATGTCGTCCACCTGATAGGCGAGGTGACCGAAGTTGCGCCCGCCCGTGTAGTCCTCCGGGTCCCAGTTGTAGGTCAGCTCCACCACCGGGGCGGAATCGGCCTTGGCCCGCTCCACGTCGTCGGGGGCGGCCAGGAACACCAGGGTGAAGCGGCCCTTCTCGCTCTCCATCCGCTTGACCTCGGACAGGCCCAGCTTGTTGCAATAGAAGTCGAGGGCGGCGTCGAGATCGCGCACGCGCACCATGGTGTGAAGGTATCGCACGAAGTTCGCTCCGGTTGGACTGCCCCGGAGATTACGCTTCCCGGGTCTGCTTGCGCCAGAGGGCGGCGTACTCGCCGTTGGCGGCGAGCAGGCTGTCATGATCGCCCCGCTCGACGATCTTGCCCCCGCGGATGACCAGGATCTGGTCCGCGTCGGCGACGGTGGAGAGGCGGTGGGCGACTACCAGGGTGGTGCGCCCAGTGCGGACCTTGCGAAGGGTGGCCTGGATCGCCGCCTCGGTGCGGCTGTCGAGGGCGCTGGTGGCCTCGTCCAGGATCAGGATGCGGGGATCGGCCAGCAAGGCTCTGGCGAGCCCCACCCGCTGGCGCTCGCCCCCGGACAGCTTCAACCCCCGCTCCCCCACCCGGGTCTGCAGGCCGTCAGGCAGGCTGCGCACGAAGGGCCCGAGTTCGGCGGCCTCGGCGGCGGCCCAGATTTCGGCTTCGCTGGCGCCCGGCTTGGCGAAGGCGATGTTGGACATCAGGGTGTCGTTGAACAAGGCCACGTCCTGCGGCACCAGGGCGACGGCGCGGCGCAAGCTGTCCTGGCGCACGTGGCGCAGATCCTGTCCGTCGATCAGCACCCGGCCGCCTTGCGGATCGATCAGGCGCAGCGCCAGCCGGACCAGGGTGGTCTTGCCAGCCCCGGACGGACCGACGAGCGCCGTGGTGGTCCCCGGCGCGGCGCGGAAGCTCACCCCCCGCAGGCCCTCGACCCGGGCCCCGTGACGGAAGGCGACATCCTCGAACGTCACCTCCGCGCCGCTGGGATTGGCGAGGACGAGATCCTTGGCGCCCGGCGCATCGGCGACCTCGGGCGACTGGCTGGTGAGCGCCAGCATGGATTCCATGTCGATCAGCGACTGGCGCACCTCGCGGTAGGCGAAGCCGAGGAAGCCGAGGGGCTGATATAGGGAGGTCAGGATCAGCACGGCGGCGGTGATGTCCCCCGGCCCCATCCGCCCCGCCGCGGCCTCGAAACCGGCGATGATGGCCATGACGCCCAGGCCCAGGCTCATGATCGCCGACTGGATGATGTTGAGCAGGGCGAGGGACCGGGTGGCCTTCAGCTCCGCCGAACCGTAGGCGCTGAGGGCGTCCTCATAGTCCATCGCCGCCCGCGTCTCGGCGCCGAAGGCCTTGACCGTCTCGTAGTTGAGCAGGGCGTCCACGGCGCGGCCGGAGGCCTCCGCCTCGGTGCGCACCAGTTCGCGCCGGTGGCTCAGCCGCCAGTTGGAGATGCCGAAGGTGATGACCCCGTAGATCACCACCGTCACCACCGCCGTCGCTGCGAAACGCCAGTCGTAGGCCTTGGCGAGGACCGCAGCCGCGAACACCAGCTCCAGCGCGGTCGGGCCGAGATTGAAAGCGAGGATGCGCAGGAGGTAGTCCACCGCCCGCGCGCCGCGATCGACGGTGCGGGCCAGCGCGCCGGTGCGCTTGGTCTGGTGGAAATCCACCGACAGGGACAGGGCGTGGGCGAAGGTGTCGGCCCCTGCCCGCCGCCAGGCCGCCTGGCTGACGGGGGCGAACACCATGTCCCTGAGTTGCGGCGCGGCGGTGGCCAGCAGGCGGATCAGCGCCCAGCCTGCCGCCAGCCCTGCGAAGGTCCAGCCGAGTTGCACCCCCACCGAGCCGCCGCGGCCCAGTGAGTTGACCGCCTTGCCCAGCAGCAACGGCGCAAGCACCCCGACCAGCTTGCCGCCGACCGTCAGCACCACCGCGGCGGCCAGACGGATCCTGAGCTGCGGCGCGCCGCTGCGCCCGACCAGCCGAATCAGGTCGACCATGGCCGGGAAGAATTTGATCTCCGGCGGCGGCCCTTCGGTCAGCTCTCCGGCCCGCCCGCCTACCGCGCCCCGCATCAAGGCCTCGCAGGAAGGTCGACGTCGAACACCAGGGTGGTCTGCACTCCGCCGCCAGGCAGGCGCCAATCGACCCGCCATGCGCCGGGCTGGCGCGTGGCCCGGAAGGGCGTCGTCAACGGCTGCGGAAGGATCACCACTGTGTCCCGACGGGCGACACCGGAGCGGGCCTCCACGGACAACGAATGGGCGCCGCTGGCCAGCCGGCGGTTGGGGGCGAGGATGGCGAAGCGTCCCGCCGCATCGGTCTGGCCGATCCCGGCCGGGGCGTCGTCTAGAGTGAGGCGGACCTCGGTGTTCGGCTGGGCGAGGCCCGCAACCGCCGTTCCGCCGCCGCCGTCGTAGTCGAGGGCCACGAGTTGCACCTTGCCGGGGGCGGGCCCCAGCGCCACCGCCCCGAACCCGGACCGGGCCAGCAGGGCGGGCACAGCCGGACCGGGCAGGACGATCAGCGCCCCTTCTCCCCTCAGCGTCTCTCCGGACGCCTCGGCGGAAACGGCGAACATGCGCGGCGCTTCGGCAGGGGGCAGCTCCAGCGTCCAGGCGCCGTCCGTCCCGGCCATGGCGCCGAAGGCCGCGCCGTCGGGACTGGCCAGCCGGACCTGGGCGGCCGCCGGCGCGGTTCCGCGAAGCTGCACGCCTCCGTCCGGGCGGCGCGACGCACTCGTTGGCGTCGGCGGCGCCAGATAGCCGGCGTTGGGGGACACCTGGTCGGTTTCATTCCCCTCCCCGCCCGCCCCGGACCCGCTGCAACCGGCCAAAGCGAGGCACAGAGCCAGGAGAAGGCTCCGTCTTAAAGGGTTGGCGAGGGGAAAGGTCATCCGATGGAGCGACTTGCGGCCAGGAGCGAAACGGGCTCTTAGCTAGATCATTCCACAAGGCCGCGCATCTTCGCGCGGCATTTTTCTGAAGGTGGCATCGCGTGACCACGCCGGCCGTCGGCTCCATCTGTCTGTTCTGCGGCTCATCCAACGCCGCCGACCCCGCCTATCTGCAGGCCGCCGCCGACTTCGGGCGCACCCTGGCCGAAGCGGGCGTGCGCCTCGTCTACGGCGGCGGCGGCATCGGGCTGATGGGCGCTGCGGCCAGGGCCGCGCATGAGGCGGGCGGCGACGTGCTGGGGGTGATGCCCGAGTTCCTCTGCAGCCGCGAAGTGGTCTACAACGAGGTGCGCACGCTGATCGTGCCCAACATGCACGAGCGCAAGCGGATCATGTTCGAGGAGTCGGACGCGTTCGCGGTCATGCCCGGCGGGATCGGCACCCTGGAAGAGGTGGTCGAGCTCCTGTCCTGGAAGCGCCTCCACCTGCACAACAAGCCGATCATCTTCGTCGACCTCGGCGGCTTCTGGCAGCCCTTCTTCGACCTGATGGAACATACGGTGGAGCAGCGCCTCACACCGGCTTTCGCCCTGGGGAACTGGAGCGTCTCCGCAGATGTCGCCGGTGTGCTGCCGCTGGTCCGGTCCCTGCTCGTTCGTGGCCCCGAGCCCATGGACGAAGCCGAGGTGGTCGAGAAGGTGTAGGTCGGCGCGCCTCAGGGCAGCCGGGCGAAATCCGTCCGGGCGCGCAACCGCTTCGCCCGATCGACCGCGTGGGGCGCGGACGCCTTCCAATAGCGGCCGTCGTTGTTGAGCGCAGCTCTGCGGCGCTGAGCCGCATAGGCCAGCATCAGGGCGTGGGAACCGCGCACGCTGCGCGCCGGCAGGGCCGGGTCGCCCGGGAGGGCGGTCGGCCCCGTACGCGCGCCGGTGAAGGCCAGGGAGGGGGCGGGAAAGGCGATCCAGTGCAACATTGCGGCGGCTCGGTTGTTTCATGGCGTCCCGACCGTCCTGGCGGGAACCACTCAAGCGAGCGCCTTTCTGGCGTTCAACCGAAAGAGGAATCGGTTGTCCTTCTTTTGGTTCCCCACCAAGGCGATATTTTGTTCACCATGTTGGGGGGCGGTTCTGACGCCCACCGTGCCGCTTCCGAAGGTCATCAGCGCGGCGGGAAACCTGGAACGAACTTCGATACCCCCTTAGACGGAGCGCCCTTGCAGCCGTTGCAACACCCGCTCCCGGCCGATCAAGGGAAGCAGCCCGCCCATCTCGGGGCCATGGTCCTTTCCCGTAAGCGCCCGTCTCAACGGAAGAAACAGCGCACGGCCCTTGGCCCCCGTCTCGGCCTTGATCGCGCCGGTCCAGATCGCCCACGCCTCTTCGCCGAGGGTTTCCGGCAGCAGGGCCGCGGCCTTGGCGGCGAAATCGGCATCGTCGATCAAGGGTTCGATCGGGCCGGAAACCACCACCGCCCAGTCCTTCACCTCGTCGAACTTGCCGAGATTCGGCTTCACGGCGGTCCAGAACGCCGCCCCGAGGTCGCAGCCCAGCGAATCGAGTCGCGGCTTGGCCGTCTCGTAGCTCATGGCGTGCAGCACCGCCGCATTCAGCCGCTGCAAATCGGCCGGGTCGTAGCGAGCCGGCGCCCGGCCGAGCTTGTCGAGGTCGAAGGCTTCGGCCAGGGCGTCGAGGGACGGCGCCGCCTCAAGGGCGTCCGACGTACCCAGCTTGGCGACGTGGCTGGCGACGGCCAGAGGCTCGAAGCCCTGCTCGCGCAGATCCTGGATCGACATGGAGCCGAGGCGCTTGGACAGGGCCTCCCCATCCGCGCCCACCAGCAGAGAATAGTGGGCGAAGGCCGGCAGCGCCGCGCCGAGCGCCTCGAAGATTTCGATCTGCACGCCGGTGTTGGTGGTGTGATCCTCCCCGCGAATTACATGGGTGATGGCCATCTCCACATCATCCACCACCGAGGGCAGGGTGTAGAGGTAGGCGCCGTCCTCACGGATCAGCACCGGGTCGGACAGAGAGGCGGTGTCCACCGCCACCTCGCCGCGCACCCCGTCGGTCCAGGCCACCCGCTTGCCCTCCAGCCGGAAGCGCCAGTGCGGGCGGCGGCCCTCGGCCTCCAGCCGCGCGCGATCTTCGTCGGTGAGTTTCAGCGCCGCGCGGTCGTAGATCGGCGGCTGGCCGCGGGACAGCTGCACCTTGCGGCGGCGATCGAGCTCTTCCTGGGTGTCGTAGGCGGGATAGAGCCGCCCCTGCGCCTTCAGCCGCTCGGCCGCGGCGGCGTAGCGGTCGAAGCGGGCGGACTGATTGTACCGCTCCCCCCACAGCAGGCCGAGCCAGGTAAGGTCGGCCTCGATGGCCATCTCGTTCTCACGGGTGGAACGCGCCACGTCGGTATCGTCGATGCGCAGCACGAACTGCCCGCCCCGCTTGCGCGCGAACAGCCAGTTGATCAGGGCGGCGCGGACATTGCCGACATGGATGCGGCCCGTGGGAGACGGGGCGAAGCGGACCTTGACGGTCATGGGGGACCCTTATTGGCCAGGAACGGCGCGAGAGGCCGCTTCCTTATCCCGCCACGTCCCGCCTCGTCACCCCCGCCGTTGGCGGCCGGGACGTATCAGTCGTCCCGATGGACCCGCTCGCGCCGCTCGTGCCGCTCCTGAGCCTCAAGGCTCAAGGTGGCGATCGGGCGGGCTTCCAGACGCGCCAAGGTGATCGGCTCGCCGGTCTCCTCGCAGTAGCCGTAGGAGCCGTCCTCGATTCGCCGCAGGGCCTCGTCGATCTTGGAGATCAACTTACGCTGGCGGTCTCGAGTCCGGAGCTCAAGAGCCCGGTCGGTTTCCGACGACGCACGATCGGCCAAATCGGGATGATTTTCGGTCTCCGTTTGCAGATGGGAAAGCGTTTCCCGCGATTCACGCAGGATATCTTCTTTCCACTGCAAGAGCTTTTGACGAAAATACTCGATCTGCTGGTCATTCATGAACGGCTCGTCTTCTGTGGGACGGTATCCGTCTGGCAGACTCGGGTAGTTCATAACCTTCACAACCGTAACGGCAGCCTGCATCGACGTCCTCACGCTGCTCAGTATACGCCCCCTATGTAGCGCGGGCCGCTTATACAGAGCTTGCTCAGGGTGTTCAATGAAGCTTGCGTGACAGGCGAACAGGCGTTGCGCCGGGGGTCACGCCGCCGCATGACCATGCGCCGCCGTCGCCCGCTCCAGCTTGGCCAACTCCACCGCAGCGCGAAGGTCGATCTCGTCCAGAACCCCCTCCATCGGCGAGTTGTCCGTCGACGCCCGCTCCTCGCCGATCAGGCGGCGAAGGCGATCAAATGTCTCGGGCCGCGTGACGCCGTCGAGCAGCGCCAGCTTCATCTCGTCGAGCACGTCGAGGATCCGCCCTGCCCGCTGCGCGGCGCGACGTCGGCGGTCGAAAGGGCCAGAGGATTCCTGCAGGGCGATCAGCGCATCCACCGAGGACACCCCCGCGGCGGGAGCGGCGGGACCGACCGCGCTGGCGGAAGTCATGGTGGGCGCGAAAGCCGCCGGACCGGCGCTCCGTTTGGCGGCGCCTGCGGCCGTGGGGCCGGCGGTCGCCCGTGTCCCCGAGACCTTCATCGGAAGTCGCCAGACTTGCTCATGCTGCAAGATTTGCGCGCCACCCTTGGCGAAAAGTTAATTAGCCCGGCAGATTTTTCCCCCGCCACGGGGCGGAATGCCGGCGCCAGACACAAGATATTGTTTTTTATTACCTTTCCGCGCAGCGCGGGTTGGCACGATCATCGCATCGTAATTGTCGCAGCCGCTCTCTCGCGGCCCAGTCATATGCGGTCCCGTTAAGCATGTTTCGTCCCCGCCCGCTCCGCACCGCCGTCCTCGCCCTGGGCTTCGCCGCCCTGGCCGCCTTAGCCAGCGGCCCCGCCGAGGCCCGCTCGCGGATCAAGGACGTGGTCAGTTTCGAAGGCGTGCGGGAAAACCAGCTGATCGGCTACGGCCTCGTGGTGGGCCTGAACGGGTCAGGCGATTCGCTGCGCAACGCCCCCTTCACCCGCCAGAGCCTGCTGTCGATGCTGGAGCGGATGGGGGTCAACACCCGCGACGCCATCATGGACACCAAGAACGTGGCCGCCGTCATGGTCACGGCCAAACTGCCGGCCTTCGGCGCGGCGGGCGCGCAGATCGACGCCTCGGTCTCGGCCATGGGCGACGCCAAGAGCCTTCTCGGCGGCACCCTCCTCGTCACCCCCCTCCTAGGGGCGGACGGCGAGGCCTATGCGGTGGCGCAAGGAACTGTGCAGACCGGCGCCGTCTCGGCCCAGGGCGCATCGGGCTCCTCCATCACCAAGGGGGTGCCGACGGCAGGCCGGATCGCAGGCGGGGCCGTGATCGAGCGCGAGATCGGCTTCCAACTCGCCAACATGGGCCAGATGCGGATGACCCTCCGCAATCCCGACTTCACCACCGCCAAGCGCATCGCCGAGGCGGTGAACGGCCGTTTCCCGGGAACCGCCTCGGCGGACAATCCCACCATCGTCACCCTGACCCCGCCGCGCAGCCTCGGTCTGGTGGAGTTCGTGACCCAGGTCGAACAGCTCGAAGTCGATCCAGACACCCCCGCCAAGGTGGTGATCGACGAAGTGGCGGGCGTCGTCGTGATGGGCCAGGACGTGCGCATCTCCACCGTGGCTATCGCCCAGGGCAACCTGACCATCACGGTCGAGGAAGAGCCACAGGTCAGCCAGCCGGAAGGCTTCAGCCAGGGCCGCACCACCGTCACCCCGAAATCCTCGGTCAAGGTCGAGGAGGAAAAGGGGAAGAAGCTGATCGTGCTCCAGGCCGGCGCCTCCCTCGCCACCCTGGTGAACGGGCTGAACGCCCTCGGGGTGTCGCCGCGGGACATGATCTCCATCCTACAGACCATCAAGGCCGCGGGCGCCCTGCAGGCCGACATCGCGGTGATGTGAGCATGACCGACTTCACCCTGCCCTCCGTCGCCACCGCCGCCCTCGACGTCCTCAAGCCCCTGCCCAAGGCGGCGGCGGCCGCCGCGGGAATGGACCTGAAGAAGATCGAGAAGACCGCCAAGGAATTCGAGGCGTCCTTCCTCAGCGTGATGATCAACCAGATGTTCGCTGGCGTGGAGACATCCGCGCCGTTCGGCGGCGGCCAGGGCGAACAGGCGTTCCGCTCCTTCCTCAACGAGGCCTTCGCCAAGTCCATGGTCCAGAGCGGCGGCGTCGGTGTTTCGGACCAGATCGCGCGGGAGCTGCTGAAGCTCCAAGGCGCTGCGTGAGGAGATCAGCATGACCGTATCCGACACCGCCCAGCGCGCCGATCAGTTGATCGCCCTCACCCGGCGGCTCACCGATCTACTGGCCGCCGAGACCCGGGCGTTCGAGGCCCGCCGCCCCTTTGACGTCGCGGCCAACGCCGAGGAGGTGGCCAAGCTCGCCAACGTCTACCGGCGGGAGTCCGCCCGGGTGAAGGACAATCCCGCCCTGATCGAAGGCGCGTCCGAGGCCCTGCGCCAACAGCTGATGCAGGTCACCCAGACCTTCGAGGCCGTGCTGGCGCGCCATGGCCGCGCCCTGGCGGCGGCCAAGGAGATCACTGAGGGACTGGTGCAGGCGATCGCCCGCGAGGTGGCGGCCCAGCGCGCCACCGGCCCGGGTTACGGCCCCACCGCCCGCGGCGTCGCCCCGGACGCCTCGGCGGTCACGCTCAACCGCAAGGCCTGACTAAAGCTCCGCCCAAAACGACGAACCCGCCGCCCCGGAACGGGACGGCGGGCGTGCAATCACGTCATGCCGCCCCGAAGGGCGACGTGATCTTAGGCCTTGGCGGGCGCCTTGCGGGCGCGGGTCGCCTTGGGAGCGGCAGCGACAGCGGCCGGCGCAGCAGCGGCTTTGCGGCCGCCCTGGCCGAGGCCCATCTGCTTGGCCAGGGCCGAGCGGGCCTGGGCGTAGTTCGGGGCCACCATCGGGTAATCCTTCGGCAGGTTCCACTTGGCGCGGTACTGCTCTGGGGACATGTCGTACTTGGTGCGCAGGTGCCGCTTGAGCGACTTGAACTTGCGGCCGTCTTCCAGGCAGATCAGGTAGTCGGGGGTGATCGACTTCTTGATCGACACCGCAGGCGTCGCGGGGGCGACCGGTTCAGGCGTAGCAGCGCCGTCGACGACGCCGGAAAGCGCACGGTGAACTTGCTGGATCACCGCGGGCAGATCGGCGGACGACACCGAGTTGTTGCTCACGTACGCGGCGACGATGTCCGCGGTCATTTCGATGATCTCAGGTTTATCAGTCACGAAGTTTGTCCTTTTTCGACCGGCCGTAAGCCAAAGCGGTTATGCGGCACATTCGACTGAAACGATTGAAACGTCGCCTACGAACTGTTTGTGAGCGACCGATACAGCCTTAGTGCAGCGAAATCGGATACGGCCATTGATGAAACCTCGCGTACCGCCTCTTTGATCTGAAAGCAACTACTCAGCGTAAAGAAGCACAGGAAAATCGCAGGCAATGGGGCTCCAACAGCCTTGGATGTCGTCGAACGACGTCAACTTTTGATTGATCGCACGATAACCTTGGCTCTTCTTCCCGACCCAGGGTCAGCCGAGTCGCCGCTTCCCCGTGGAGGCGCCGCATTTCCAGGCGGAAGCGGCGCCAATTATATTTGCACCCCCGTGCCGCCGTTGCCGCGGCAGGGGCGTTTCGTCTAAACCCCGATGAAACCGCCTGGAGTCCTCCATGACCCTGCTACCCCGCGTCGACTTGGTTCCGAACACCCTGGCGTTCGAGACCAACGCCCTGGTAAAACCGACGGGCTTTCGCGAGTACGATGCAAGATGGGTGCTGGAGAAGGAGATCAACCTCCTGGGCATCCAGGCCCTTGGCCTTGGCCTCGGGACCTATATTCACGAAATCGGCGTTCGGCCGGCGGTGGTGGTGGGCCATGACTTCCGCGCCTACTCCCTGTCGGTGAAGCAGGCCCTGACGCTCGGCCTGATCGCGGCGGGCTGCGAAGTGCTGGACATCGGCCTCGCCCTCTCGCCAATGGCCTATTTCGCCCAGTTCGATCTCGACGTCCCGTGCGTCGCCATGGTCACGGCCAGCCACAACGAGAACGGCTGGACCGGGGTGAAGATGGGGGCCCAACGCCCCCTGACCTTCGGCCCCGACGAGATGGGCCGCCTCAAGACCCTCGTGCTCGAAGGCAAGGGCGTGGAGCGCCCCGGCGGCAAGCTGACCCGCGTGGACGGGGTGATGGAGCGCTACATCGCCGACGCGGCGTCCCGGGCCAAGATCACCCGGCCGCTGCGCGTGATCGCCGCCTGCGGCAATGGCACCGCGGGGGCCTTCGCGCCGGAAGCCCTTACCCGCATGGGGGTCGAGGTGATCCCGATGGACTGCGAGCTCGACTACACCTTCCCCAAATACAATCCGAATCCGGAAGACCATGAGATGCTGATGTCCATGGCCGAGGCGGTTCGCCGGGAGGGCGCGGATCTGGCCCTCGGCTTCGACGGCGACGGCGATCGCTGCGGGGTGGTGGACGACGAGGGCGAAGAGATATTCGCCGACAAGATCGGCCTGATGCTGGCCCGCGACCTGTCCGCCCTGCACAAGGACGCCACCTTCATCGTCGACGTGAAGTCGACCGGTCTCTACGCCACGGACGAAATCCTGAAGGCCAACGGCGCCACGACGGTCTATTGGAAGACCGGCCACAGCTACATCAAGCGCAAGACGGCTGAACTGGGCGCGCTGGCGGGCTTCGAGAAGTCCGGCCACTTCTTCTTCAACCAGCCCTACGGCTACGGCTACGACGACGGCCTGGTGGCCGCCGCGGCAGTGCTGTCGATGCTGGAGCGAAACCCCGGCAAGAAGCTGTCGGAGCTGAAGAAGGCCCTGCCCGTCGCCTTCACCTCCCTCACCATGTCACCCCATTGCGCCGACGAGAAGAAATACGCCGTCGTCGAAGCGGTGACCGCCGAGTATCAGGCGCTGGCCGACAAGGGCGCGACCATCCTCGGCCGCAAGATCATCGGGGTGAATACGGTCAACGGGGTTCGCGTTGCGCTGGAAGACGGCTCCTGGGTGCTGGTGCGGGCCTCGTCCAACAAGCCGGAACTGGTCACCGTGGTGGAGAGCCTGACCTCGGAAGACGACATGCGCGCCCTCTTCCGCCAGGAGGTCAAACCGCGGCTAGCCGCCCACCCGGAGGTGGGTAGCTACAATCAGGAGATCTGAGGCTTCCTCGACGCGCGCCACCTCTGCTCATCCGGCAAATGCCGGGACCCAGGTCATAAGGTGTGATCTTCGGGTCGGTGGCGGCGCGTTACTTCCTTGGAACTCGGCACGAGCAAATGAGACGGGGAACCCTAGGATCTGGATCCCGGCCTTCGCCGGGATAAGCGGTCTTTTGGTTGAACTTCAACCCGGCCAGATCCCTGAAGGCGAGGGAGTCTCCCCGCTCTAAGCCGCCGCCTGGCGCACCGCGCCGGCGATGTCCTTGACGATCTGGCCGAGCAACTTCTCGTCGTCGCCTTCGGCCATGATGCGGATCAGGGGCTCGGTGCCGGACGCGCGCACCACCACCCGGCCGGAGCCGTTCAGCCGGGCCTCTGCATCGGCGATGACCGTCTTGACCTGATCGGCTTCCAGCGGCTTGCCGCCGGCGATGCGGACATTCTCGCTCATCTGCGGCGAGGGCTCGAACTGACGAGCAAGCTCGCTCATCTTGCGGCCCGTCTGCACCAGCACCGCCAGAACCTGCAGCGCCGCGATCAGCCCGTCCCCGGTGGTGGAGAAGTCGGACAGGATCATATGCCCCGACTGCTCGCCCCCCAGGTTCAGCCCGCCGGCGCGCATCTTCTCCATCACATAGCGGTCGCCGACCTTGGTGCGATGCAGCTCCAGCCCGCGGGCCTGCAGGAAGCGCTCCAGCCCGAGGTTGGACATGATGGTCGCCACCACCCCGCCGCCGGACAGCTTGCCCGCCTTGTGGAAGGCGTCGGCGATGATGGCCATGATCTGGTCGCCGTCGACGATCTGCCCGTTCTCGTCGCAGATAGTCACCCGATCGGCATCGCCGTCGAGGGCGATGCCGATGTCCGCCCGGTATTCCTTGACCTTGGCCACCATGGTCTTCGGATGGGTGGAGCCGCACTCATCGTTGATGTTGACGCCGTTCGGGGTCACCCCCACCGAGATCACCTCGGCGCCGAGTTCATAGAGCGCCGTGGGTGCGACCTTGTAGGCGGCCCCGTGGGCGCAATCGATCACCACCCGCTTGCCGGCGAGGGTGAGGTGGCGGGGGAAGGTGGCCTTGGCGATCTCGATGTAGCGGGCCTGGGCGTCGTCCACCCGCAGCACCCGGCCAAGCTCGCGCGGGGTGGCGAGGCCCTCCTGCAGGCCCTCGTCCATCAAGCCCTCGATCTGCAGCTCACGCTCGTCGGACAACTTGTAGCCGTCCGGCCCAAACAGCTTGATGCCGTTGTCGGCGAAGTCGTTGTGCGACGCGGAGATCATCACCCCGAGGTCGGCGCGCATCGAGCGGGTCATCATCGCCACCGCCGGGGTCGGCAACGGGCCGAACAGGCGCACATCCATCCCCACGCTGGTGAAGCCCGCCACCAGGGCCGGCTCGATCATGTAGCCGGACAGTCGCGTGTCCTTGCCGATCACCACCAGATGGCGCCGGCCCGGCTCGCGCAGGAACACCCGGCCGGCGGAAAGCCCTACCCGCAGCGCCACCTCGGCGGTCATCGGGTGTTTGTTGGCCTCGCCGCGGATTCCGTCGGTGCCGAAGTAGCTGCGCTTGCTCATCGTTCTTCCCATCGGCCCCTCGCAGGCGGCCGAAATTCTGATCGCTCTACGATTACACCTGAGCCGATGTTTTAGCCTTAACAAGCTCAGTGGAATGTTAAACCGGCTCGGGATAAGGCCGAGGGTGAAGATTCGAGGCTGGGACAACCATGTGCGGCATCATCGCCATCGTAGGCCGGGAACCGGGGGCCCCACGGCTCATCGAGAGCCTGAAGCGGCTTGAATACCGCGGCTATGATTCGGCCGGCATCGCCACCCTCGACGCCGGCGCGCTGGCGCGTCGACGGGCGGCGGGCAAGATTCGCGCCCTGGAAGAGGTGGTGGCGGGCGATTATCTGCCCGGCGCCACCGGCATCGGCCACACCCGCTGGGCGACTCATGGCGCGCCGACTGAACGCAACGCCCACCCTCACCTCGCTGGCCGCGTGGCCGTGGTCCACAACGGCATCATCGAGAACTTCGCCGCCCTGAAGCAGGAGTTGATCGCCGCCGGCCGCCGCTTCGAGAGCGACACCGACACTGAGGTCATCGCCCACCTGATCGATCAGAAGCTGGGCGAAGGCCTCGCCCCCCTGGCCGCCTTCCAGGCCGCCCTCGCCAGGTTGGAGGGCGCTTACGCCCTGGCGGTGCTGATCGAGGGCGAGCAGGATCTGGCGCTCGGCGCCCGCCGCGGCAGCCCCCTGGTGGTGGGCTATGGCGACGGCGAGATGTTCCTCGGCTCCGACGCCCTCGCCGTCGGCCCCTTCACCCGCAAGGTCGCCTATCTCGAAGAGGGCGACGTCGTGGCCATCGACCACCGCGGCGCCAGGGTGTTCGACGCTTCGGGCGCCGCCGTGAAGCGCAAGGTGAACGAACTCGCCGCCTCCGCCGCCTTGGTGGAGAAGGGCAACTACCGGCACTTCATGGAAAAGGAGATCCATGAGCAGCCGGACGCCTGCCAGCACACCCTGTCGGCCTATCTCGACCCGGTGGCGGGCAAGGCCAGCGTCCCCGGCGGCTTCGATTTCACCAGTATTCCGCGCATCCAGATCGTCGCCTGCGGGACGGCCTATCTCGCCGGCCTCACCGCCAAATACATCTTCGAGAAGCTGGCCGGGCTGCCGGTAGACGTGGAGATCGCCTCCGAGTTCCGCTACCGCGACCCGGCAGTCTCCAATGACACCCTGGCGCTCGCCATTTCCCAGTCCGGCGAGACCGCCGACACCCTGGCGGCGCTGCGCTGGTGCAAGGCGCGGGGGATGCCCACGGCCGCCCTGGTCAACGCCCACCAGTCCTCCATGGCGCGGGAGGCCGACCGCATGTGGCCCACCCACGCGGGGCCGGAAATCGGCGTCGCCTCCACCAAGGCCTTCACCGCCCAGCTCGCCGCCCTGACCGCCTTGGCGGTGGCCGCCGGCGCCGCCCGCGGGCGCATCGACGACGCGGAGCAGGCGCGGCTGGTCAAGGTACTGCTGGAGGCGCCGCGGCTGATCACCGACGCCCTGTCGCGCGAGGAGGATGTGAAGCTCCTCGCCGCCGACCTGTCACGTCATACGGACGTGCTCTACCTCGGCCGTGGCCAGCTCTATCCCCTGGCCCTCGAAGGCGCGCTGAAGCTGAAGGAGCTGAGCTACATCCACGCCGAGGGCTATGCCGCCGGCGAGCTGAAGCACGGCCCCATCGCCCTCGTCGACGAGAACATGCCTGTGGTCATCACCGCCCCCTCGGACGAGATGCTGCACAAGACGCTGTCGAACCTGCAGGAGGTGGCCGCGCGCGGGGGATCGCCCATCATCCTGATCACCGACCAAGCCGGGGGGGACCATATCCATGCGGCGACCAAGGTGATCCTGGTCCCTCCGTGCGACCCGCTGATCGCGCCCCTGATCTACGCCATCCCGATCCAACTGCTGGCCTATCACACGGCCGTGCAGAAGGGGACGGACGTGGACCAGCCGCGCAACCTCGCCAAATCCGTGACCGTTGAGTGAGGCTCAAGCCTCCGCCTGAGCTGGGAGCCCCATGAAACGCGTCCGTAAGGCTGTCTTCCCCGTTGCGGGCCTCGGCACCCGCATGCTGCCCGCCGCCAAGACGGTGGCCAAGGAAATGCTGACGGTGGTCGACAAGCCGCTGATCCACTACGTGCTGGCCGAGGCGCGGGCCGCGGGCATCGAACACTTCATCCTCGTCACCGGCCGCGGCAAGGGCGCGATGGAGGACTATTTCGACCACCACGTGGAGCTGGAGGCGACGCTTCGCGCCAAGGGCAAGGACGAGCTTCTCAAGCAACTCCTCGCGGACCTGCCCCGTGAGGGCGAGGTCTCCTACGTCCGCCAGATGGAGCCCAAGGGCCTCGGCCACGCAGTCTGGTGCGCGCGCGACATCGTCGGCGACGAGCCCTTCGCGGTGGTGCTACCCGACATGATCATGGACGCCGAACCCGGGGCCCTGCGTCAGGCGGTCGAAGCCCATGAGGCCACCGACGGCGGCAACATAATCGTCGTCGAGCCCTGCCCGCCGGGGGAGGCGCACAAATACGGTATCGTCGCCTGCGAAGGCGCGGGCCGGCTTACCCGCATGACCGGCATGGTGGAGAAGCCCAAGCCGGGGACCGAGCCCTCCAACCTCTTCATCTCCGGCCGCTATGTGCTGCAGCCGGAAATCTTCGCCATCCTCGAGAAAGGCGAACGGGGCGCAGGAGGCGAGATCCAGCTCACCGACGCCATGCGCCGGCTGATGGAGACGCAGGCCTTCCACGCCCTGGAATACGACGGAACCACCTATGACTGCGGCGACAAGATCGGCTGGCTCCGCGCCAATATAGCGCTGGCGTTGAAGCACCCGGAGCTGGGCGAAGCGGCTCGGGCGGCGCTGGAGCCCCTTTTCGGATAGCTGCTCTCCTGCGGGAAAATGTGTCGCGCGCACGCACGCTGGATGCCGCGCGCTTAACCCGCCAGACTGCCCGCATGGGGCGACGTCTGTTCATTTTCGGCTATGGCTTCACAGGGGCTGCGCTGGCGCGGCGACTTAGAGCGGAGGGCTGGACCGCGGCCGGAACCTCCCGCTCGCCGGAGGGCCGCGCCGCCCTCGCGGACGACGGCGTCGAGGCGGTCGATCCCGCCAACCCCGCGGCCCTGCGCCAAGCGGTCGCCCAGGCGGACGCCATCCTGATCGCCGCCCCGCCGGGTGAGGACGGCTGTCCAGGCTTCAACAGCCTTGCCCGCTTCCTGGCAAGCGGCGCTTCGCCCGCGTGGATCGGCTATCTCTCCACCACCGGCGTCTACGGGGACCGCGGGGGTGGCTGGGTGTTCGAGGACAGCGAACTCTCGGCCCGTTCCCAGGAAGGGGCCCGCCGCGTGGGCGCGGAGCGCAATTGGCGCCAGCTCGGAGCCGACCTCGGCCTGACGGTGACGGTGTTCCGCCTGCCGGGGATCTACGGCCCTGGCCGCTCCGCCTTCGACCGGCTGGACCGCGGGCCGCGCATGACCAAGCCCGGCCATGTCTTCTCACGCATCCATGTGGACGATCTCGCCGCGGGCCTCGCCGCCTCCATCGCCCGGCCGCGGGCGGACCGCGCCTACAACCTTTGCGACGACGAGCCGGCGCCGGCGTCGACCGTCAACGCCTACGCCGCGATGCTGGCGGGCGTGACCTTGCCGCCTGAGACGCCCTGGGATGAGGCCCTGCTCTCTCCCATGGCGCGGCGGTTCTACGCCGAATCCAAGCGTGTCTCGAACGCCCGCGCCAAGGCGGAGCTGGGCTGGCGGCCCGTCTACCCGACCTATCGGGAAGGCTTGGCGGCGATCCAGGAGGCGGGGCCTCTTCCCCCACCCCGGGAAATGGAGAGCGTTAGCGCACCTCTTCAACGGCCAAGATAAGCCGCGACAGATCCTGAGGGCGGGACAGACGGTGATCGCCATCGCGGATCAGGGTGAAGACGACATCCTCGCCCGTGATCGCTTCGGCCAGCGCCAGGGCGTGCCGCCAGGGCACGGCGTCGTCCGCGCCCCCCTGTAGGATGCGTACGGGCGCGGCGATGGCCACCGGCCCCGGCAGGATCGACCAGTCGCCGCCTTCCGTGAGGAAGCGCCGGGTAAGCGGATAGGGATCGCCGTAGTCGGACGGCGCCATCCACACGCCGTCGCGATCCAGGTCCGCGCGCGCCGCCTCGCTCAGCGAAGGCAGCATCAACTTCTCGGTGAAGTCCGGGGCGGGCGCGATCAGCACCAGCGCCTTGACCCGCTCCGGACGCGCCAGAGCCACGAGGCTGGCGATCCAGCCCCCCATGGAGGAACCGACCAGCACCAGCGGCCCCTCGGTCAGGGCATCGATGGCGGCCAGCGCGTCGGCGCGCCAGCGGCCAATGGTTCCGTCCCCGAAGTCGCCCGAGGAGGCGCCGTGGCCGGTATAGTCGAACCGGAGGTAGCCGGCGCCTGCGGCGGTGGCCCAGTCCGCCAGCGCCTGAGCCTTGGTCCCGGTCATGTCCGAACGGAAGCCGCCCAGCCAGACCACCGTGGGACCCTGCCCCTCGACCTTCATCCAGGCGAGACGTTCGCCGTCGGCAAGGGCGACGATACCGGAGACTTCGGCCATCACAAAGGCCGTCAGGCGCGCAGCTTGGCCGCGCAGGCCTTTTCGACCGCCGCCACCAGCTTGGCCGACAAGGCGTCGATCTCCACGTCCGTCAGGGTCTTGTCGCGGGGCTGGATGCTCACCTCGATGGCGACGGACTTCATGCCCTCCGGCACGCCCGGTCCCTGATAGACGTCGAACACCTTGGCGCCCGCGATCAGCACCTTGTCCACCCCGGCGGCGGCGCGCACGAGGTCGCCCGCCGGGCGGCTTTCGTCCATTACAAAGGCGAAGTCGCGGGATAGCGGCATCAGCGGCGACAGGCCGAGCGCGGGGCGCGTCTTGACCGCCTTGCGCTTGGGCTCGGGGACGGCCTCCAGCCAGATCTCGAAGGCGTAGATCGGGCCTTCCACGTCCATGGCCTTCAGCACCCGCGGGTGGATTTCGCCGAACTCGGCCAGCACCGCCTTCGGCCCAAGCTGCAGCCGGGCCGAACGGCCGGGCCGCCACCAGGGCGAGGCCGCGTCCTGGGCGATCTGCAGGTTGGCGGTCGGCGCGCCAAGCTCGTCGAGCAGGGCGAACAGGTCGGCCTTCAGGGCGAAGATGTCGTCGCCTTCGCTGCCCCGCCCGCGGGGGGCGAGGATGGCGCCTACGGAGGTGCGCTGATCCTTGGGCGCATCCCCAGCGAACACCGGGCCGATCTCGAACAGGGCCACGTCGGGGAAGCCGCGGGCGGCGTTGCGACCGGCCGCCTCGATCAGCCCCGGCAGGGTCGATGGGCGCATGCAGTCGAGTTCGGCGGCGATGGGGTTGGCCAGCACCAGGGCGTCGGCGCCGCCGCCGAACAGCTCGGCGTTCTTTCGCGCGGTGAAGGACCAGCCGATAGTCTCCTGATAGCCGGAGGCGGCCAGGGCGCGGCGCGCGGTGCGGATGCGGGCCTGACGCGGGGTCAGCACCCCGCCGGGCTTGGTTGGCAGGGTGGGCAAGGGCGTGGACGGCAGGGCGGAGAAGCCTTCGATACGCGAAACCTCTTCCACAAGGTCGGCGGGCCCGTCGACATCGCGGCGCCAGCTCGGCGGCGTGACCTTCACCTTGGCGCCGGTCCCCTCGATGGCGAAGCCAAGGCGTTGCAGGATGTCGAGGGAGCGTTCGCGGGTGATGGCGAGGCCCGACAGGCGCTGCACATAGTCAGGATCGAAGTCGAAGGAACCTGTGCCGGCCGGCTGGGCGCCGGCGACCTGAATCTCGGACGGCTCGCCGCCGCACAGCTCCAGGATAAGCTTGGTGGCCAACTCCAGCCCGGGAACCACGAAGCCGGGATCGACGCCGCGGGCGAAGCGGTACTGGGCGTCGGAAAAGAGGCTGAGGCGACGCCCCGTTTCCGCGGTGCGGATCGGATCGAACCACGCCGATTCCACGAATACGTCGGTGGTGGTTTCGGAGCAGCCGGTCCCCTCCCCGCCCATCACGCCGCCGAGGCCGATAGCGCCGGACGCGTCGGCGATGACGCACATCTCCGGGGTGATCTTGTAGGTCTTGCCGTCGAGAGCCTCGAAGCTCTCGCCCTCGCGGCCCAGGCGCGCCTCGATGAAGCCGCCGGTCAGCTTGGCCGCGTCATAGACGTGCAGCGGCCGGGCGCGGTCGTAAGACATGTAGTTGGTGATATCGACCAGGGCGCTGATCGGGCGCAGGCCCACGCCCTTCAGCTTTTCCTGCAGCCAGGCCGGGGACGGCCCGTTCTTAACACCGCGGATCAGCCGGCCCGCGAACATGGGGCAGGCGCCGCTGGCGTCGAGGCGGATGTCGATGGGATTGGCGCCCTTGCCCGGAACGGCTCGAACCGACAGGTCCTTCAAGGTCCCGACGCCGGCGGCGGCGAGGTCGCGAGCGATGCCGGCGACGCCAAGCCAGTCGGGACGGTTGGGGGTGACCTCGAAGTCGATCACAGGCTCGGCGCCGAACACCGCGGCGGCGGGGGTTCCCACCGCCAGATCATCGGCGAGTTCGAGGATGCCGTCGGACTCGCCCGCTAGTTCCAGCTCACCCGCCGAGCAGAGCATGCCGTTGGAAACGACCCCGCGCACCGGGCGCGGCTCCAGGGTGATGCCGGTGCCGGGGATATAGGTCCCGATGGGGGCGTAGATGGTGGTCAGGCCCGCCCGCGCGTTAGGGGCGCCGCAGACGATTTCCTTGCGGCCGTCCTTCGTGTCGACCTGGCAGACCCGCAGCCGGTCGGCGTTGGGGTGTTGAACCGCCTCGACGATCTTGGCCACCGAGAAGGGCGCCAGCTTGGCCGACGCGTCCAGCACATGCTCGACCTCCAGGCCGGCCATGGTCATCGCCTCGGCGACGGCATCGACGTCCGCCGAGGTGTCGAGGTGATCCTTGAGCCAGGAAAGGGTGAACTTCATCAGCTGAGACCTGACGCGGGATTGGGAGCGGCGAAGGGCGAGAAGCCGTAATGGGCGAGCCAGCGGGTGTCGGAAGCGAACATATCGCGCAGGTCAGGCATGCCGTACTTCAGCATCCCAAGGCGATCGACACCGAAGCCGAAGGCGAAGCCCTGCCACTCCTCGGGATCGAGGCCGCAGTTGCGCAGCACGTTGGGGTGGACCATGCCGCAGCCGACCACTTCCAGCCAGTCTGTCCCCTGCCCGATCTTGATCTCGCCGCCGGAGCGGTCGCACTGCACGTCCATCTCGGCCGAGGGCTCGGTGAAGGGGAAGTGGTGGGGCCGGAAGCGGGTGGTGACCGCCTCGGTCTCGAAGAAGCGGGCGATGAAGGTGTCCAGCGTCCACTTCAGGTGACCCATATGGATGGCCCGGTCGATCACCAGCCCCTCCATCTGGTGGAACATGGGCGTGTGGGTCTGGTCGCTGTCGCAGCGATAGGTGCGGCCCGGGATGATCACCCTGATCGGCGGGTCTTGCGGCGGCGTGAACTGCGGCGCAGCCGGACCTTCGCTGGTCTTCTGCATGGTGCGGATCTGCACCGGGCTCGTATGGGTGCGCAGAAGCTTGCGATCCCCGTCCGGCCCCGGATTGAAGAAGAAGGTGTCGTGCATCTCCCGCGCCGGGTGCTTGGGCGGGAAATTCAGGGCGGTGAAGTTGTGGAAGTCGTCCTCGATGTCGGGACCTTCGGCCACGGCGAAGCCCATCTCGGCGAAGATGGCGATCATCTCGTCCATCACCTGAAGGGTGGGATGGACAGAGCCCTTGCGGCGGCGGCGGGCGGGCAGCGACAGATCGAGCCGCTCGGCGGCGAGTTGCGCTTCCAAGGCCTCGCTTTCGAGGGTCTCCCGGCGGGCGGTGATGGCGGCCTGCAGGCGGTCGCGAAGCCCGTTGATCTTTGGGCCGACGTCGCGGCGCTCGTCCGGGCTCATGGCGCCGAGGGACTTGAGCAGGGCGGAGACCTGCCCCTGCTTGCCGAGGGCGGCGACGCGCACAGCCTCCAGGGCGGCGAGGTCCGCCGCGGCGGCCACCTGCGCGGATAGGTCTGCTTCGAGCGTAGTGAGATCGGTCATGCCGGCTTCCGTTGGGACAAGCTCAGCATGAGGCCTGCGTCGCCCCGCCCTGAGCTTGTCGAAGGGCGGGGACGACGGCGCGCCTGTCGTCGTTGCTAGCTTTTAGGCCAGCGCGGCGCGCACCTTGTCGGCGATGGCCTTGAAGCCGGCCGGGTCTTGACCGGCGATGTCGGCCAGGACCTTACGGTCGAGGTCGATACCCGCCACGTCGAGACCGTGGATGAAGGTCGAATAGGTAAAGCCTTCCAGACGGGCCGCGGCGTTGATCCGCTGGATCCACAGGGAACGGAAGTTCCGCTTGCGGACCTTGCGGTCGCGGTAGGCGTACTGGCCGGCCTTGTCGACGGCGGCCTTGGCGGTCCGGATGGTGTTCTTGCGGCGGCCATAGAAGCCCTTGGCCTGCTCGAGAACCTTTTTGTGCTTGGCGTGGGACGTTACGCCCCGTTTGACGCGCGCCATGTCATATCACCTTGAATTGGGAATGGGTTGGAAGCCGGATTCAGCCGTACGGCATGAACCGCTTGATGGCGGTGGCGTCAGCGTCAGCCATGACCTTGGTGCCCCGGTTTTGCCGGATGTACTTGGCGTTGTGGCTGATCAGACGGTGCCGCTTGCCGGCGACGCCGGCCTTCACCTTACCCGTCGCGGTGAGTTTGAAGCGCTTCTTCACGCCCGATTTGGTCTTCAACTTCGGCATTTCGCTAGCGGTCCCGAAGGACCGTCCTTCTCAAAGTTCAAAAGCAAGTCGAACCGCCCTGGCATGCCTTGGGCCAGGCGGCTCCCGGAAAGGCGGAGTTCCTAAGGCAAACCCGGCTCGGATGCAATGGCCGCGCGCGCCCGTTTGACCGCGCGCCCCGCCGCCAGGGCGACGAACACCGCCGGTATGGTCATGGCGGCGCTGAGCCAGAACGGCCCGTCGTACAGTCCTGCCGAGATGGCGACCCCCGCCGCCAGCGGGCCGACCACCCGCGCCAGGGCGCCGCTGGCGTTGTTGAGGCCGAGGAAGCCGCCGCGATTCTCATGACTGACCGAGCGGGTGATCAGGGCGGCGACGTTGGGGAAGGCCACCGACTGGCCGAAGGCGATCGCCGCCATCAGCAGCGCGCTGGTGGCGAAGCCCGTCGAGAAGGGTTGCAGCAAGGCTGCGAGGCTGGTCAGCACCATGCCGGCGGCCAGCACCCTGGCCTCGCCAAATCGCCGCGACAGCCGCCCGGTCAGGAAGAACTGGCTGAAGGCGGCGGTGACGCCGACGATGCCGAAGATCAGGCCCACATCCCGCGGGCCCCAGCCGAATCGATGCTGGCCCCACAGGGCGAAAGTCGCCTCCACGCCGGCGAAGGCCGCCCCGGCGAACAGGGTCAACAGCATCAGCCGACCCACCACCGGATTCCTGGCCGCATCCCCGAACAGGGCGAATCGGTTGGGGCGCTTGGCGCCAGGCGCGCCCCTCGCCCGGCTCTCGCGCACGAACAGGATAATGCAGATGGCCGACAGCCCAGACAGGCCAGCCGCCAGCAACAGCGGCAACCGGAACCCGACGATGCCAAGCTCCGGCTTGGCCAGCAGCCCGCTCAGGGACGGGCCGACGATGAAGCCCACATTGAAGGCGACGCCCATCAACGCCATCCGCCCCGCCCGATGCTCCGGCGGGGTAATGTCGGCGATGTAGCCCTGCACCACGGCGATGTTGCCGCTCATGACCCCGCCGAGCAGCCGCACCGCGAAGGCCATGGGCCAACTGCTCACGAAGGCGAGCGCCAGATAGCAGAGGCAGTTGCCGACGACGGTGGATATCAGCAGGGGCTTGCGGCCGAGATGGTCAGACAGGCCGCCCCAGAAGGGCTCCCCGAAGAACATTCCCAGCGGATAGGCGGAAAACAGCAAGGCGATCTGCCACGCCGGCGCGTGGAAGGCCTGGCCGTAGAAGGGGAGGAGCGGGATGACCAGCCCAAAGCCCACCAGATTGATGAACAGTACGGCGATGAGGGTCGGCAGAGCCGCCTTGGAGACCGGGGGCGAAGGCCCCCCGTTGTGTTCCTGATCCCCAGCCCTCACCGAGGGGCGAGGATCATGATCATCTGCTTGCCTTCCATCCGCGGCTCGTACTCGACCTTGGCCACGGGCTCGAAGTCGGCCTTGACCTGCTGAAGCAGCTTCATGCCAAGTTCCGGGTGCGCCAATTCACGCCCCCGGAAGCGCAGGGTCACCTTCACCTTGTCACCCTCTTCGAAGAAGCGGTGCATGGCCTTGGCCTTAACCTCGTAGTCGTGGGTGTCGATATTCGGACGGAGCTTGATCTCCTTGATCTCGACGACCTTCTGCCGCTTGCGCGCCTCGTTCTTTTTCTTCTGCTCCTGGAACTTGAACTTGCCGAAGTCGAGGATCTTACAGACCGGCGGGTCCGAGTTCGGGGACACTTCCACCAGATCGAGGCCCGCCTCTTCGGCGGCTTCGATGGCGGAGGAGGTCGGCATGACGCCCTGCTTCTCCCCGTTGGCGTCAATCAGCAGGACGCGGGGAGAACGGATGTCTTCGTTGATGCGCGGACCGTCCTTGGTAGGGGGCGCTTGGATGGGGCGGCGAATAGGTGTCTGCTCCTAGGCAATTGATACGGGTCGGCACGTGACTCTCACGTTCCGGAAAAGGATATATGAACTTCGGCAGGGTTGCGATCAAGACACGCTGGATACGCCAGACGCGCGAAATAGCTGCTCAGCCTCCACTTCGACCGATTCTGCGGAAAGTTCGGTCAATTCAGGCGCTCTGAGCACTCGCGTGCGCGGGCCCCGCGGGGCGCACAGCGCCGGATCGGACTCGCCCGAGAACAACGCCAGCGTCGGCGCCCCCGCCGCGGCCACCAGATGCGTCGGCCCGGTGTCGTTGCCCACCGCGAGCGCCGCCCTGGCCCCCAGGGCCGCTATCTGCAAAAGGTCGGTGCGGCCGGTCAGGTCGACCACCTCCGGGGCGGCGGCCCTGAGCGCCTGGGCAAGCGGGGCCTCCGGCGGCCCGCCAATCACCGCTACCTGCAATCCCCTCCCCGCCAGCCAAGCAGCGAGTAAAGCATAACGCTCCACGGGCCATCGCTTGCCGGGACGTTGCGGGGACGCCCCCGGAATGAGGAGGGCGAAGGGCTCGGCAAGGCCGAAGTGGGCAGGCTGTCGCTCGGCCGCGGTATCCTGCAACAGCCAGGACAGATCCGGCGGAGGCGCCGTTCCCGCGGCGGTCTGGGCGTCGTCCCAGATGCCCGCGAAGCGGAGTTGGTCGGCCTGACGCTCCAGCGTGTGCATCAGGTCGCGGTCGGGATTGGCGTGCGGGTGGGAGCAGCCCGCGGCGATGCCCGACCATTCGGGCGGCCGTGGGCGCAGGGCCTGGAAGTAGAAGCTAGAGCGGCTGGAGGTCTGCAGATCGTAGACCCGGGCGTATCCGGCCCGCCGCAGCCGCGCGAGCATCCGCAGCGTATCGACGAGCCCCGGGGGACGGCCGTCGGTCTCCACCTTGTCGACATAGGGAGAGGCGGCGGCCAGCGCCGCGTAGGGCGGCGTGGTCAGGAGGGTGATCTCCGCGCCCGGATGCGCCGCCCGGATACGGGCCATGGCGGCGAAGGCCTGCACCAGGTCGCCGAGGGCGGCGAGCTTGATGATCAGGATGCGCGTCACGGCGCGCCGCCATGCCCCGTCAGCAGCCGGCCGTAGACCTCCAAGGTCGCCTCGGCCATGGTCGCGACCGAATAGAGGGCGATGGCCCGCGCCCTGCCCTTGGCGCCCATCGCCGCGCGCGCCTCAGGCGAGGTCGCAAGCGCTAGCCGCAGGGCGGCCGCCCAGGCCTCGACATCACCCGGCGCCACCAGCCAGCCGGTCTCGCCGTCCACCACCGTCTCGGGCGCAGCGCCATGGTCGGCGGCCAGCACCACCCGGCCCATCACCTGCGGCTCGACCGCGGTGCGCCCGAAGGCCTCCGGCTCGATCGAAGGGGCGCAGACCACGTCGGCGGCGAGATAGGCGGCGGGCATGTCGCTGCAGTGGCCAGCGATGCGCGCCTGGATCCCCGCTTCCACCACCGCCGCCTCCAGTTCGCGGCGGTACCCGTGGCGTCCCTGGTCGTCGCCGGTGAAGACGAGGATGAAGCCCTCCTCCCCGCCTTCCTCCAGCAGGGCGGCGGCCTCGACCAGCAGGGCCTGACCCTTCCAGCGGGTGAGGCGGCCGGCGCACAGCACCACCTGCCGCGGATCGCCCTCCTCCAGGCCCCAGCTTCGGCGCAGTTCCCTGATCCGCTTTTCCGAGACAGCCGAAGGATCGAACCGGCCGAGATCGACGCCCCGGGGAATGGTGACCACCTTGGCGGGATCGACCCCGTGCTCGGCGATCAAGCGCTCGGCGGTATAGGCTGAATTGGCGATGATGAGATCGCCGCGGGTCATTACCCCGTTGTAGCGGCGCTTCAAATTGGAGCCCGCCTTGTAGATGCCGGCATAGGTGGCGACCGCCGGAACGCCGGCCTGCCGCGCGGCCCAGAAAGCGGCGAAGGCCGGGGCGCGGGAACGGACGTGCACCAGATCCACGCCCTCGCGCGCGATCAGGGCCTTCAGCGCCAAGCCATTGGCGATCATCTGGACGGGGGACTTGGAGTCCACCCGCATGCGCACCAGCTCGCCGCCGGCCTCTTCAAGCAGGGGTTCCATCCGGCCGCCACGGGAGGCGACCAGCGCCCGCCCGCCTGCCGCCGTCACCGCCCGGGCGATGTCGACAGTGGTCTGCTCCACCCCGCCCGCATCGAGCGCCGGGGTGACCTGCAGGAGGGTAAAATCGGCGGGAAGCTGGCTCACCAACGCTCTTTGCCGAGCCGGAGCGTCAGCGTCCAGTCGTACGGCGCCGCAGCGCGCAAATCCCGCCGAGGTGCAGCCCCACGAGGCAGGGGCGGATCGGAAGGCGCTTGGCGCCTAGAGCGGGATGAGCCGGCGGCGGCGGCTGTAGGCGAGATAGCCGATGTTGGCCCCCAGCCGCAGGCCGACCCCCGCGCGCATCGGCGCCAGCACGATGTCGTCCGCCCGCTGATAGTTCACGCCGAGGCCGCCCACGAGATAGGCCGAACCTTCGACCCCCGGGTAGCGCTGGAAAATCTGATCCGGATTGTCGAGGGCGTAGCAGAGGGTGAAGGTCCGCGAGGCGTTGCCGCCGAAATCCCAACCGATCGACGGGCCGCGCCAGTAGACGGTCGTGGGCCCCTGCTGCTTCATATAGAGCAGGCCCTTGCCGTAGCGCAGGCCGACGGCGAAGGCGCCTGAGCCCTCCTCCCCCGCGATATAGCCGGTGGGACGGCCGCGCTCGCGGAAGATCCGCTCGATCGCCGCGCCGGCGGCTTCGGCGGTGACGCCGAGGAAATCCGAGACGCCGTTGACGAGTTCGTCGCGGCTGTAGGTCTCGGCCCTCGCCGGATACTGCGGCTGCGGGTTGGGCGCGGCCGGGCCGTCACTTGCGTAGTCACGCTGGGCGGGCGCGGGGGCCTGGTACTGGTTCGGCGGAACGTACTGCCCGTTCCCCTGCGGCTGCGAGGGATAGGGCGAGGCGCTGTAGTCCGGGGGCGATTCGTCCCGCACGGGCGGCCGGGCCGGCGGCAGCTGAGTTTGCGCCAGGGCCTTTGAGCCAATGACGGGGACGCCCATCGCGGCGCCTGCCAGGATCAGCTTGCGTCTATCCATGACCGGTTAACTCCGAATGCGCCCCCGCATAGGGATGGCCCGGTATGCTTAATGGGTGGTGAATGTGTGGCCGCTTCGACGCCGCACGCCCTCGCCGACAGAAGGGCGCGGTAGAGTCGGCCCCAAGATGTGATAGAGCCACGCGCCATGACGACGCCTCTCGCCCGCATCCGCAATTTCTCGGTCATCGCCCACATCGATCATGGGAAGTCGACCCTGTCCGATCGCCTCATCCAGGAGACGGGCGGCCTCACCGCCCGTGAGATGAAGGAGCAGGTGCTCGACAACATGGATATCGAGCGCGAGCGGGGCATCACCATCAAGGCGCAGACCGTGCGCCTGAACTACCGCGCCAAGGACGGGCTGGACTATATCTTGAACCTGATCGACACCCCCGGCCACGTGGACTTCGCCTATGAAGTGTCGCGCTCCCTGGCCGCCTGCGAGGGATCCCTGCTGGTGGTGGACGCCAGCCAGGGGGTCGAGGCCCAGACCCTCGCCAACGTCTATCAGGCCATCGACAACAACCACGAGATCGTGCCGGTCCTCAACAAGGTGGACCTGCCCGCCGCCGACCCGGACCGTGTGAAGGCCCAGATCGAAGACGTGATCGGGCTGGACGCGTCGGACGCCATCCTCGCCTCCGCCAAGTCCGGCCTCGGCATCGCCGATGTGCTGGAAGCCATCGTCACCCGCCTGCCCCCGCCCAAGGGCGACGAGAACGCCCCCCTAAAGGCGCTGTTGGTGGACGCCTGGTACGACCCCTACCTCGGGGTGGTGGTGCTGGTGCGGGTGATGGACGGGATCATGCGCAAGGGCCAGCGCATCCGCATGATGCAGCAAGGCAGCCAGCACCAGATCGAAAAGCTCGGGGTGTTCAAGCCCAAGGCCACCGACGTCGAAGAGCTGGGGCCCGGCGAACTCGGCTTCTTCACCGCCTCCATCAAGGAGGTGGCGGACGCGGCTGTCGGCGACACCCTGACCGACGAACGCAAACCCGCCGAAGCGCCCCTGGCGGGCTTTCGCGAAGTACAGCCGGTGGTTTTCTGCGGCCTGTTCCCGGTGGACGCCGCCGACTTCGAAGACCTGCGCGCCGCCATCGGCCGGCTGCGCCTGAACGACGCCTCCTTCAGCTACGAGATGGAGACCAGCGCCGCGCTGGGCTTCGGCTTCCGTTGCGGCTTCTTGGGATTGCTCCACCTGGAGATCATCCAGGAGCGACTGGCGCGGGAGTTCAACCTCGACCTGATCGCGACGGCGCCTTCGGTCGTCTATCACATCACCCTGACCAACGGGGACGTGCTGGAGCTGCACAACCCCGCCGACATGCCGGACCCGGTGAAGATCGACTCCATCGCCGAGCCCTGGATCAAGGCCACCATCTTCACCCCGGACGAATACCTTGGTTCGGTGATCAAGCTTTGCCAGGACCGCCGCGGCTCGCAGCGGGAGCTGTCCTACGTCGGGACGCGGGCGATGGTGGTGTACGACCTACCCCTCAACGAAGTGGTGTTCGACTTCTACGACCGGCTGAAGTCGATCTCGAAGGGCTACGCCTCCTTCGACTATTCCATCGAGGGCTACCGCGAGGGCGACCTCGTGAAGATGCAGGTGCTGGTCAACGCCGAGCCTGTGGACGCTCTGTCCATGCTGGTGCACCGCGGCCGGGCCGAGGCGCGGGGCCGCTCTATGGTCGAGAAGATGAAGGAATTGATCCCGCCGCACATGTTCCAGATCCCGATCCAGGCGGCGATCGGCGGCCGCATCGTCGCCCGCGAAACGGTGCGGGCGCTGCGCAAGGACGTGACGGCCAAATGCTATGGCGGCGACGCCACACGCAAGCGCAAGCTCCTCGACAAACAGAAAGAGGGCAAGAAGCGCATGCGCCAGTTCGGCAAGGTGGAGATCCCGCAGGAAGCCTTCATCGCCGCGCTCAAGATGGACAGCGATTGATCCGGGACCACGCCCCTATGCTCCATACCCGTCATCCCAGGCCCTCACGCCTAGGATGACGGCGCCTTGGCGGTTGCGTCCTCGCCACGGCCCTACGCCAGCACCATCGCCGCGGCGGCCAGGACACCCATAAGCAACAGCAGCACCGACCCGAACCGGTCGAACGAACCCTCGAACTTTTTCACGACGGCCATGGCCGCAACTCCTTTTATGCGAGCACCGCCGACCCATGTCGAGCGGTCTTAACGGTGTACAGATGGGGGTGATCTGTACGATGTCAAGATGATCTTTACGCCGCTAGGATCGATGGCTAGAGTCGCCGTCATGGCAAGGAAGCCGAAAGCCGAAGAGACCAAGCCCTACCACCATGGCGACCTGCAGCGGGCGCTGGTGGACGCCGGGCGGCGGCTGTTGGAACGGGACGGGCTGGCGGCCCTGTCCCTACGCGCCCTGGCGCGGGAGGCCGGAGTCAGCGCCACCGCCCCCTACCACCATTTCGCAGACCGGGCCGCCCTGCTCTACGCCATCGGCTGCGAGGGCTCAGAGGAGCTGGCGCAGACCCTGCGCGCAGCGCGGGACGCGCATCCGCCGGGGCGAGAACGCATGGTCGCCGTGGGGGTGGCCTATGTGGAGTTCGCCCTCGACAACCCCGCCCTCTACCAACTGATGGCCGAGACCACGCGGCTGCGCGACGTGCTCCCGGACGAAAGCCACCCGGAAGGCGCCATTCCCCGGTTGATCGCCGCCGCCTTCGCCGGGATCCTGCCCGAAGGCAGCCACGACATGGACCGCCGCCTGCGCGGAATCGTGGCCTTCTCCGTACTGCGCGGGCTGGTGGACCTCACCAGCTTCCGCTTTTCCCAGCCGATGATGTCCGCGCTGGGCGGCCGGCGCGCCTTCCTGGAGGCGGTGCTGAGCCGTCTCGGCCTCGATGGCGAGGCGGAGGAGCCCTAGGGCGGGAACCCAGAAGCCGAGGCGCCGTTCTCCGCAAATCCAGCTGGAGCAACGACCATGCCCAAGGAAACCAAGTCCCAGAAGACGACCGTCGACCGCGTCATGCACGAGTATGCGCACGGGGAGCTGAAGAGCGGCCCCGGCGGCAAGGCCGGCAAGGTGAAGAGCCGCAAACAGGCCATCGCCATCGCCCTGTCCGAAGCCGGCGCCTCGAACCAGAAATCCAAGTCTGAAAACGCCAAGAGCCGCCGCACCACCAAGGCGAAAGAGGCCAAGGGCGAAACCGCCATGCAGGAAAAGGAAGGCAAACGGGCCAAGACCCGCACCGAACTCTACGGCGAGGCTAAGAAACGCGACATTCCGGGCCGGTCTAAGATGGATCGGGACGAGTTGCAGCGGGCTTTGCACCACCACTAAAGCGGCTCGCGTCGATCACCTCGATCCCCGTCTTCACCAGGGCCAGCAGAAAGACGGCGAGCACGGGCTGGCCCAGCAGCAGCACGGGCACGGCGCCGCCGAGGATGGTCAGGTGCAGCACGGCGATCCTGCCATAGGGCTTGATCATCTGCTCAAGCGGATCGGCCTCGCTCCAGCGCCCGCGCCACAACCAGTCCACGAACTGGAACAGGTGCACGCCGGCAAGGGCCAGCAGATTGAGCCACAGATCGCCTTCCCCGCGCGCATAAGCGAGGGAATGGGAGAACAGGTCGAAGGGGCTGAGGCTGTCCAGGGGCGCGACCGCCTCCCCCTGCGAGAAGATCGACCACACGAAGACGCCGTGGACGATGCAGAATATCCCATAGTGGAAGACGAAGAATGGGCAGGCGAGAACCGCCGCCAACACCCCCTGCCGCCCCCGCGCCGCACCCTCCACGACCATCCTGGCGAGGTTGAACACCCCAACGACGAGGTTCTCCAGCCAGTAGAGGATCATCAGCGCGAACACGCTCCACCCGAACAGCAGCACGCACACGGCCGGGATCAGGTTTCCGAGCAGCGTCGCCAGCACGCCGGGCCGCCGATTGGCGGCCGCGCCGATCAGGATGGGGTTGAAGAACTGCAATCAAGTCCTCAGAGACGGGGCGAACCCTCGTCAGGGCCGAGCCAGCTTCGAAGGTGTTCGGTGAGGGTCGCCATGTCTAGGCTTAGGACGCCTGCTCTACCCGCATCCCCCGCGCAGGCCGGGGCCCAGCCGGGCAGACGGCGCGACATGTGGAAGCTCTAGGTCCCCACCTTCGTGGGGAATGCGGGTTGAAAGACGCTGCTAAGCGCTTGCCTTCGCCCGCTCCCCCGACACCTTGCGTGGCTTCAGCTCCGCCACCGTGGCGGTCTTCACGGGCTGGTCCAACGGCCGGCCGATCATCTCGCGCAGAGTGGCCACGTTGCAGGGGCGGGAGATCAGATACCCCTGCACCTCGGTGCAGCCTTCCAGGCGAAGCTGCTCCATCTGTTCGGAGGTCTCCACCCCCTCGGCGGTGGTGATGATGTTGAGCCCGGCGCCCAGACTGGTCACCGCCTTGACGATAGCCAGGGCGTCGGGATCGCCCGCCAGATCGCTGATGAAAGACCGGTCGATCTTGATCTTGTCGAAGGGGAAGCTGCGCAGATAGCTCAGCGAGGAATAACCGGTGCCGAAGTCGTCCATGGCGATGCGCACGCCAAGTTCGCGCAGCTCGTGCAGCACCTTCATGTTGCCCGCGGTCTCGTGCAGCAGCACGGACTCGGTGATCTCCAGCTCCAGCCGGTTGGGGTTGAGACCGGACGACGCCAAGGCCTGCACCACCGTCTGCACGAGGTTACGGCTGCGGAACTGCACCGGCGACAGGTTGACGGCGACCTTCATGTGTTCGGGCCAGCCGGCCGCCTCGGCGCAGGCCTGTTTCAGGCACCATTCGCCCATGCCGATGATCAGGCCGATCTCCTCGGCGAGGCCGATGAATTCGCCGGGCATGACAAGGCCCCGCGTCGGGTGGTTCCAGCGCACCAGCGCCTCGCATCCCGAGATGCGGTCCTGCGCCAGGTCGAACAGGGGCTGGTAGTAGAGTTCGAACTCGCCCTCGGACAGGGCGCGGCGCAGGTCGAGCTCCAGCAGGCGGCGGGTTTTCATCCGCGCGTCCATCTCCGGCTCGAAGTAGCGGTAGGCGCCGCGACCGTCGGCCTTGGTGCGGTAGAGGGCCATGTCGGCCTTCTTGAGCAGGTCCTCGGCATCGGCGCCGTCGGCGGGCGCCAGAGCCACGCCGATGCTGGCGCCGGTGACCACCTGATGGCCCAGCACTTCGCAGGGGGCGCTGAGGGCCTCGACGATGCGCTGGGCGAGGCGGCCGGCGTCGTCGGCGCTTTCCAGGTTGTGCTGGATGACGGCGAACTCGTCGCCGCCGAGCCGCGCCACCGTGTCGCCCTCGCGCACGCACCCCGTAAGACGCTGGGACACGATCTGCAGCAGAGCGTCCCCCACCGGGTGGCCCAGGGTGTCGTTGACCGTCTTGAACTGGTCCAAGTCGATGCAAAGCACCGCCATCACGCCGCCGTCGCGCTCGATACGGCCGAGGCCACGGGTCAGCCGGTCATGGAAGAGGATCCGGTTGGGCAGGTCGGTCAGGGCGTCGTGCTGTACAATGTGTGCGATGCGCGCCTCGCTGGCGCGGTGCTGGGTCACGTCCTCGCAGACCGCCAGGATGTATTGCGGCGCGCCGGCGGCGTCGCGGATCATCGACTTGCGGATGTGCAGGGTGCGCATCGAGCCGTCCGAATGCTCGAACTCCTCGTCCTCGATCACCAGCACCCCGCCGTTCAGGATCAGCTCGCGGTCGTAGGCGGACAGGCGCGTGGCCTGGTCGTGCGGGAACAGCTCGGCGTAGGCCTTGCCAAGCACCTCCTGCCGCGTCAGCCCCAGCACCTCCTCCCCGGCCTCGTTGATCACGAGGAAGGCGCCCGTGTTCGGATCGGTGACGAACAGCACCGCAGGCATGCGCTCGACGATGGCGTCGAGGAAGGTGCGGGTCTCCTCCAGGGCGGCGGTGGTTTCCTTGAGTTCGGTGATATCGACGCGGATGCCGACGTTGCCGCCCTCGGGGGTCTTGCGCTCTTCGATCATGATCCAGCGACCGTCGGCGATCCGCTGCTCGTGCCGGGCGCCGGGATTGGCCAGCAGGGCGAGGCGAGCGGCCAGCCACTCCTCCTCGCGACCCAGGGCCTCCGGATAATTGCCGCGGGCGACCCCTATGCGCAGGGTGTCCTCCAGCTTGGCGCCCACCTCGAAGAGGTCGGAGCTGCCGCTGTAGATTTCGGCGTACTTCTCGTTCCAGAGAATGTAGCGGCCTTCGGAATCGAGCAGAACGATCCCCTCGGGCAGGGCGTCGAGGGCAGACCGCAGGCGTTCCTGCGCAAGGCGCGCCTTCATCTCGGCGGCCTTCACCTCGTCCAGCTTTTCGCGCCAGATTGCGGGAGTAAAGACGTCGCCCACACCGCGCCAGACCCGCGCTAGCAAACCGCCGGCAACCGCCGCACTTTCAAACAAACGCTCGCCGCCCATAGTCACGCCCCACCGACCTGAACTTAGCGTTCTCAATAAGCGGTGCGCGTTATGAAATGATGTACATGGCATACATTTACACAGATCAATGAAGGCCATCAGCACCACGTTGATCTACGACTAAATTTTGGGCGCCCGCGCCTATTCATGCGGCGCTGCGCCTATCTCGCCCTCCACGCCTCCGCAGTGCTAAGTTCGATTTGCTCGATTCAGCATCCGGAGAGCCGCCGCAATGAAACTGACGGCCGCCCTGGCCTTCGACCTGACGGCCCTGGCCATCTTCCTCATCGTCTGGATCGGCTACCTCCCGCTGGTGAAGCGGATGGCGCGCGGTGGCCACCGCATCAATTCCGACATGGTGATCATTCGCGGCGCCTGGATGCGGGCGATGACCCGGCGGCCGCTGCAGCGGTTGCTGGACAGCCAGTTGCTGGGCCACGCCATCAACACAGCCTCCTTCTTCGCTTCCTCTAACCTGATCCTGCTGGCCGCCGCCGCCGGCGCCCTGTCGGGGGGCGACACCATCTACAAGCTGGTGCGCGACGTGCCCCTCGCGACCCCTGTGCCCCGCGGCCTGTTCGAACTGAAGATGGCGCTGATCGCGGCCACCTTGGCGCGGAGCCTGCTGGACTTCATCTGGTCGATCCGCCAGCTCAACTACACCCTGGCCTTGATCGGGGCCACGCCCCGGGCCGGCTCGCCGGCGCGTCTGGCCGCCTACGCCTCGGCGGCGGCCGGGCTGCTGAATCCTGCCCTGTCAGCGTTCTCTTCCGGAGTCAGGGGCTACTACTTCGCCCTCGCGGCCACCGCCTGGCTGTTCGGACCCGCGGCGCTGCTGGGGGCGACGCTTGGAGCCCTGGGCCTGCTTGCATGGCGCCAATCCGCCTCCCGCGCCGCCGACGCCGTGCACCAGGCTCGCCTGCTGCTGGAAGACCCCGAAACCGAAGCCGAGGAGCGCGCCGCGGAGGCGGCGGAGGCGACCTAGAGCAGGATCATCTCACCTTGACGCCTGTGGTGAAGGCGCACCCTCGTCGCTGTCGTGCCAGAGATCGTGGGCGTCAAGCCGTAGATGGGTCACAGCCTTCCAGGCTTCCACCCGGGCGGTGATCTCCGCCCGCTTCACCTCGTTGAGCTGGCGGACCGCCAGCAGAGTCGGGGTCAGATCCAACTCCCCAAGCTGATAGCCGCGCTGGGTTCGATTTGCGGCCGCCTCACCCGCAGTTACGGCGGCCTGAGCGCTGCGCCAGGCGTTGCGAGCGGCTTCCGACAGGACGGCGTTCCGCTCGCCCAGGGCCGCGGACTCCCGCTTGACCCGCGCCAAATTGATCTCCGCCACCGAGGCGCGCGCAGCACTGGCGTCGGCCACGGCCCGGCGCCGGGCGCCGCCGATGGGGACCGAAACAAAAACCCCGATCCCCCGCACCGCATAGCCGCCGCCGGGGGTCGGATCCGGTATGGCGCGCAGCCCAAGCGTCGGATCGGGCATCCGGTCCAGACGGGCGCGGCGGGCTTCCACCTCCGCCTGTTGAGCCTGGAAGTCGGCGATCGCGATCTCGTGGCTCGAACGAACGGTGATGTCCGCCCACTCCCCTGCGGGATGCTCCAGGGGCGGCGGCTCCGGCAGAACCGGCGGGGTGGACGGCAAAAGCAGGCCAGGAAAGCTGCGCATGAGAGCCAGGCGCCTGGTCTCGGCCTGCCCCTCGCTCGCCGCCCGCCGGGCCGTGGCGGAGGCGAGCGCCGCCTCCGCCTGTTCCACGTCCAGTCGCGAGGCGTCTTTCTCGGCTTCGCGGCGGCGGAGCGCCTCGACCTCGCGCCGGGCCGAGCCCTCGATGTCGCGGTCGAGAGCGCGATTGGCCTCGGCTTCGATCCAGGCGTACCAGGCGTCGGACAGCATCAGGCCCGTCTGGTGGCGCGCATCGTCGACAAGGTCCTCGGCGGCCGACACGCCCAGCGCTCCCGCCTTGCGATCGAGGTTGGCCTTGGACGGCAGCCGTATGGTCCGCGACACGTCCCAGGTGAACTTCGGGTAGTTGTCGGCCGTGTTGGCGTTGACGGTGAACTCATAGGGCCCCGCGTCCAGTTCGCGGGCGCGGGCCTCGGCGACCAGCAGCTCCGCCTTGGCCCGGCTGACGTCGGGAAAGGCGTCGATGGCCGCCTTGGCGAGGTCTTCCTGTGGCAGGGCGCGGGCGAAGGGCGCGTCCCAGGCAGCGGCGGCGGCCGGCCCGGCGAGGGCGAGCGAGGCCAGGGACGCGAGCAGCAGGCGGCGGTTCATGCGGCGGGCTCCGAGGGGATCGCCGGCGCTCCATCGGCGTCGACCTTGACGGCGTCGGCGGCGCAGAAACGGCGATAGAGGATCGGCAGCAGGACCAACGTCAGCAGGGTCGAGGTGATCAGGCCGCCGACGACGACCACGGCGAGAGGCCGCTGGATCTCCGACCCCGGCCCGGTCGCGAACAACAAGGGGGCGAGGCCGAAGGCGGTGATGGCCGCGGTCATCAGCACCGGCCGCAATCGCCGCCGGGCCCCTTCGGTCACCACGAAGCCAATCTCCCGCCCCTGGAGCTGGAGTTGGTTGAAATAGGCGACGAGCACGAGGCCGTTGAGCACCGCGATGCCGAGCAGCGCGATGAAGCCCACCGAGGCCGGCACCGACAGGTATTCGCCCGAGGCGACCAGGGCGAGGATGCCGCCCACCAGAGCGAAGGGCACGTTGGCGAGGATCAGCACCGTCTGGCGAACCGACCGCAGGGTCAGGAACAGCACCAGGAAAATGCCGGCCAGCGCCACGGGGATGACTGCCGCGAGGCGCGCGGCGGCCCGTCGCTGGTTCTCGAACTGGCCGCCCCAGGTGATGCGATAGCCGGCCGGCAGCTTGACCTCGCGCGCCACCGCGGCCTGGGCGTCCTCCACGAAGCCGACGAGATCGCGCCCCGTCACGTTCGACTGGATCACGGCGAAGCGCGAGGCGTTCTCGCGGTCGACCTTGAGCGGTCCCTCCGTCCGCTCGACTCGCGCGATGTCGCTGACGCGCACGAGGCCGCCGTCAGGGGTGGCCATCTCCATCTGGCCGAAGGCTTCCGGCTGGCTGCGCAGGGCCTCCGGTCCCCGGACGATGATCGGCGTGCGGCGATCCGGTTCGCGGACCAGCCCCGCGCTCATACCTTCGAGGGCGGCGTGGAGCTCGTCCTGGATCTGGTCGATCTCGAGCCCGTAGCGGCCGGCGGCGACGCGGTCGATATCGAGCCGCAGGTAATCCACCGTATCGCCCGCGACGGTATAGACGTCGGTGGCGCCGTCGACCTTGGAGACGGCGTTCTTCACCCCAGTCGCCAGCTTCGACAAGGTCTGGATGTCCGGGCCAAAGATCTTGATCGCGAGGGCGCCTCGCGACCCGGTCAGCATTTCGGAGGTGCGCATCTCGATCGGCTGGGTGAAGGAGATGTCGATCCCCGGAAAGCGCTCCATCACCGTGCGCACCTGATCCTGGACCCATTGCTTGTCAGCCTTGCGCCAGTCCTCCTTGGGGGCGAGTTCCATGAAGCAGTCGGACTCGTTGAGGCCCATAGGATCGAGGCCCAGCTCGTCCGAGCCGACCCGGCAGACCATATGGGTCACCTCGGGGACGGCCTTAAGGACCGCCGACTGGATGCGCCCGTCGAGTTCGGCCGAACGCTCGAGGCTGATCGAGGGCAGCTTGGCGAGTTGCATGACGATGGAGCCCTCGTCCATGGTCGGCATGAAACTCTTGCCGACGACCGTATAGGCTCCCACGGCCAGGACGATGCTGAGGCCGGCGACCGCGTAGACTAGGTTCGGCCGCTTCAGGGCCCCGTCCAGCAGGCGCGCATAGGTCGGCTCCAGGCGGTTCATCAGCCAGGAGCCGTGACCGCCAGCGCGTTTCAGAACCAGGGAGGACAGCACCGGGACCAACGTCAGGCTAAGCAGAAGCGACCCAGCGAGGGCGATCACGATAGTGAGGGCCACGGGCCGGAACATCTTCCCCTCCAACCCCTGCAAGGTCAGCAGCGGCGTGAACACGAGGCAGATGATCAGCACCCCCGCCGCGACCGGCGAGGCCACCTCGCGGGCGGCGTGGCCCACGGCGGTCAGCTTCGACTCGCCCGGATGAGGGTGGGACAGGCGCTCGACGGTGTTCTCGACCACCACCACCGCGCCGTCGACCAGCATGCCAATCGCCACCGCCAAGCCACCCAGGCTCATCAGATTGGCCGACATGCCCATGTTGCGCATGACCAGCAGGGTCAGCAGCACCGCGAAAGGCAGAGTCAGGGCGACGGTGACGGCGGCCCGGACGTCGCCGAGGAACAGAAACAGCAGGACCACGACAAGCAGGGTCGCTTCCAAGAGGGCCTTGGTGACGGTGCCCACCGCGCGAGAGATCAGGTCGGCACGGCTGTAGAAGATCTCCGTCCGCACCCCCGTCGGCAGACTGGGCTTAAGTTCGTCCAGGCGGGCGCGGACCGCCTTCACCACGGCGCTGGCGTCGGCGCCACGGAGCGACAGCACCAGGGCCTGGGCCGCTTCCCCCTGCCCGTCCTTGGTGACCGCGCCATAGCGGGTCATGGAATCGACCCGCACCGTCGCCACGTCGCGCAGGCGCACCACCTTGCCGCCAGTATTGGACACCACCGTGTCGGCGAGATCGTCCAGGGTCCTTACGGCGCCCACGGCGCGGACGATCAGGGCCTGCTCGCTCTCGACGAGGCGGCCCGAACCGTCGTTGCGGTTGTTGCGGGCAATGGCGTCGCGCAGGGTCGACGCGGTCAGACCGGCCTGGGCCAGGGCCACGGGGTCCGGCTGGACCTCGAAGGTCTTCACCCGGCCGCCCAGAACATTGACGTCGGCGACCCCGGGCAGGCTGCGCAGGGCGGGGCGAAGGGTCCACTCGATCAGGCTGCGGCGCTGCTCGAGAGTCAGGTCGCCGCCCTCCAGGGTGAACATGATCACGTCTGACAGGGGGGTGGAGATGGGCGACAGGCCGCCTGTGACAGAGGCCGGCATCTGGCCCTGGGCGCCCGCCAGGCGTTCGGATACCTGCTGGCGGGCCCAGTAGACGTCGGTCCCTTCCTGGAAGTCGACCGTGATGTCGCTGATCCCGTACTTGGACGTGGTGCGCAGCATGGTCTGGCGCGGAATGCCCAGCAGTTCGGCCTCCAGCGGGGTGACCAGCTGGCTCTCGACCTCCTCCGGCGTCATGCCGGGGGCCTTCAGGATCACCTTCACCTGGGTTGGTGAGATGTCGGGAAAGGCGTCGATGGGCAGGCCGTTCAGGGCGGCGGCCCCCGCGACGGCGAGGCAGAGGCCGAAAAGCAGCACCAACCAGCGTTGCTTCAGCGCGGAGTCGATCAGGCGGCCCAGCACCCTATTTCTCCGCCTGCGACTGCAGTTCGGAGACCCCGACCACCGCGACGGACGCCCCCGCCTTCAGCGGCCCGCGCAGCACGGCCCGGTCCCCCGCGACTGAAACCACCTCCACCGGCGTCGGCTTGAACGTTTCGCCCACCACGACGAACACCGCCGGGCGCCCGCCCACCCTGGCGAGGGCGCTGCGCGGGGCGTCCAGGAGGCCTTGGCCCGGCGAGAGCACCTCGACCACCGTGGATCGGCCGGGGATGAAGCCCGGCTGCGCCGCCATTTCGACCCGTAGGGAGATGGCGCGCGTCTTCGGATCGATCGCGCTGCCGATGGCGACCACCTTGGCGTTCGCCCCCTCCACACGGGCAGGATCGCCCACCCTCACCTGCCCCGCCAGGGCGGCGGGGAGATTGGCCTGGACCTGGATGGGCCCGTCGCGATCGATGACGAAAGCCGCTTCCAGGGCCTGCAAGCCCTGTCCTGGCGCGGCCGAGACACTGGCGACCCGACCTGCGAACGGCGCGCGCAGGACGTAGCGTCCCGACGCGGCCGCCCCCGCGCCAGCGGAGCTGCGGCTGGCGGCCAGGCCGCGGGCGGCCTCCAGTCGGGCCTGCGCCTGTTCGAGGCGCGAGCCGGCGACGATGCCTTCCTGCACCAGCTTGGCGGCGCGGGCATGCTCGGACTGGGCGAGCTTCAGGTCGGCGGCGGCGGCGCTGCGATCGGCGGCGGCGGCCGCCGCCTCACGGCTGATGAGCTCCGCGAGGGGCTGGCCCGCGCGCACCGCCTGGCCTTCCAGCACCAGCACCTTGGAGACCAGCCCTGCGAAGGGCGGCGCGACGATTTCCCGCGCCTGGGGCCTTGGGGTGAAGACCCCAGGCGCGGAGGCCGCCGAGCGGGCGGCGGCGGCCTTGAGCGGGGCTGTGCGTATGCCGAGCGCCCTGGCCTGGTCGGGAGACAGACGCACGTCCGCCGCTTCGGCCCGCCCGGCGACGGCCAGCAACAGGACGGCGGCGCCCGCCAGACGGCGGCCGGACCGGATCGGGTAGAACGGCGGCTTGTAGTTCATGTCCCCTGATGGCAAGCCAAGCTGAAACGAACCTGAACTGGCCTAAGCCGGAGGAACGTATTCGCATCCTGCTGATCGAGGACGACGCGACCCTGGCCGCGGGGCTCAAGGCCTCGCTGGAAGACGAAGGCTTCGCTGTCGACTGGACCGCTTCCGGCGAGGACGGACGGGCGCTCGGCCTGTCGGAAGACTATGATTCAGTCATCCTGGACCTCGGGTTGCCGGATCTGGCCGGACTGACCATCCTGAAAGGCTGGCGCGCGGCGGGTGTCGATCATCCGGTGCTGATCCTGACCTCCCGCGCCAGTTGGACCGAGAAGGTCGAGGGGCTTAACGCCGGCGCCGACGACTACCTGGCCAAGCCGTTCGAGGCGATGGAGGTGGCCGCGCGACTGCACGCCCTGATCCGTCGCCGGGCCGGTCGCGCCGATCCGGTCTTGCGGCGCGGCGACATCGAGCTGCGCCCCGCCGAAGGCCTGGTCAAGGTGGACGGCAAAGCGCTGGCTCTGACGGGGCAGGAGCTGCGCATCCTCGCCTATCTGATGCAGCGGCCGGGGCGGATCGTTTCCGAGCAGGATATCGCCGACCACGTCTATGCGCTGGACAGCGAACACCAGTCCAACAGCATCCAGGTTTACATCAGCCGCCTGCGCCGCAAGCTCGGCCGTGACACGATCAAGACCTTCCGAGGCCTGGGGTATCGTTTCTCATGAGACGGGGCGGATGGTGGCGTAGCCTACAGGCGCGGCTGGCGATCGGCGGCCTGATCTGGGTCTGCCTGGGCGTAACCCTGGCGGGCGCGGCCATCTTCGAACTGATCGATGCGCAGGTGAGCGAGCAATTCCAGCATGAGGTCACCGACCATCTGCGCGAGTTGCAAGGGCTGTACGTCAGCTCACCGGCCCAAGGCGACCTGGTCCGGCCCCTGAGCGACCCGCGCTTTCAGGCGCCCGAATCCGGCTTCTACTGGCAAATCTGGCGGGGGGGCGTACCGGTGCTGCGTTCCGTTTCTCTGGGCGGGCGGGACATGCTGCTGCCCGGAGACACCGCCCCCCAGGATCGCGCCAAGGTGCAGGGCTTAGGCCAGACCCTGATCGTCGCCAGCCAGGAGATCGAGGCGCCGGGCCCAGGAGGTCCCGCCACCGTCGCCGTGGGCATCGACGAGCGCCAGCAGCAGGCGGTGATGAGCGCCTTCCAGCGGCCCCTGTTCGCCTCGCTGGTCGCGGTGGCGCTGGGCCTCGCGGCCGCCGCCTCGGCCCAAGTCGTGTTCGGCCTGCGCCCTCTGCGCCGCATGCGCACCGCCCTCGCCGACGTTCGGGCCGGCAAGGCGGAGACCTTGCCGGAGGACTTCCCCAGCGAAGTGCAGCCCCTGGTCAGCGACCTCAACGACGTGATCCGCTTCAATCGCGAGATGATCCAGCGGGCCCGCGCGCAGGCCGGCAACCTGGCCCATGCCCTGCGAACCCCGCTGACCATCCTGAGCGGCGAGGCCGATCGGCTGGCGCGGGAGGGCAAGACCGAGGCGGCGGAGGCGATCCTGCAGGAGTGCCGGACGATGCGCCGGCAGATAGATCACCAGATCGCCCGCGCCCGGGCCGCCGCCAACCGCACCATCGCCGGGCCTCAGGTCAGGGCGGCGCCTTTGGTGGGCGAAGTGGTGGCCGCCGTGGGTCGGCTCTACGCCGAACGCGGCATCGCATTCACCAACGACGTCGACGCCGAGCTGGAGGTGGCCTGCGACCCCAACGACCTGCAGGAAATCCTCGGCAACCTTCTGGACAACGCCGGCAAATGGGCCCGCAGCGAGGTGCGCATCACCGCCCAGACCATGGCGCGGGCGGTCGAGTTCGTGATCGAGGACGACGGCCCCGGCGTCCCGGCGGCCGAGCGGCTCAAGGTGTTCGGAATCGGCGAGCGTCTGGACGAGCGCCCAGCCGGCGCCGGCCTTGGCCTCGCCATCGTGCGCGACCTCGCGAACCTGTACGACGGCTCGATCAGGCTCGAGGAGAGCGACCTCGGAGGTTTGCGCGCCGTCGTCACTTTATTGCGGCCGGCATAGAATTAAGCGCGGCCCCGGCTTCAGCCATCAGGGCTGGCCGGACCCGTCAGTGCGGAACGGTGGCGAGTTGGATGCTGCGATAGGCGGCCTCCAGGAATTGGGCCGGATCGCCGAACTGCGCCTCGTGATCCTTCAGCGGCCGCGCCTCGATCACGTCCGTCGGGCCGAAACCCTTGTTGAAGTCGGCGAAGAGCTGCTTGAACAGCGCCCAGTACATGTCTCTCTGCCGGACGATGTCCGCGCCGGTCAGGGTCGGGCCGTCGGCGGGGACGATGATGGTGTCCGGCTTCGCCACCGAGGCGAGGATTTCGTAGCTGCGCACGAAGCCGTGCATGAAGGCCCCGTTCTGGTAGTCCATCACCGGCCAGCGCACCGCCGAGACCGGCCCGCCCACAGCCATCACATTGTGCTTGGGGAAGTGGACGAAAAGGTCGCCGTTGGTATGCGCGGCCGGCAGGTAGCGGTACTCGACCGTCTCCCCCGCGAAGTCGACCGAGCCGGTGTTGAAGGTCACCTTGGTCGGACGCGCCGCCGGGGGCAGCGCCTTGATGACGCCGTCATAGAGCGCCGAGTGGCTGTCCCGGCCGAGGTAGAGGCGGGTGACGTCGTGGGCCACGATCACGCCGCCGGCCTTGCCCACGGCCTCGTTGCTGCCGACCTGCTCCGGATGCCAGTGGGTGTTGATCAGGGTGTGGACGCGGCTCGTCTTCACCGCGTCGGACACCGCCTTCCGCAGGACTGCGGCGTTGACCGCGCGCCCGCCATCGACGAGCAGCGCCCCGTCGGGGCCTGCCAGGGCGACCACATTGCATCCCGCCCCCGAAAGGACCGCGAGACCGTTGACGTCCTTCACAATGATGTCGCTGGCGCGGGCCCTCCTCGGGTCAGCCGCAAAAGCGTGGGCGGGAAGCAACGCGGCGGCGGCGAGCGCGGGCGCGCCGCTGCGCAGGAGAAGCCGGCGATTTATCAGCATTAGGACCCTACCGGATCGACCGGCCAGATGACGGCGTCGTAAACGGCCACCCCCAGGGGCGGACCCTGGGGCGGCCAGTCGGGCGTCTTGTCGAGTTCGACGTTGGCCCCCCACTTGCGCAGGGGATCGGCGAGATCCTTGCGCGGGGCCTGCGCCAGTTGCAGGAACGGCACGTAGCCGCGGCCCATGGCGTAGTCGAGGGCGGTCAGGCCGTCCTCGTCCTTGGCGTTGACGTCGGCGCCCAGCTCCACCAGCACGGCCATGACGTCCTTGTTGCCTGTGCGGACGGCGTAGTGCAGCGCCGTGCCGCCGCGGGTGCGTTGCAGGAAATGGCGCTTGGCCAACAACTTCACGTCCGCGCCGGAGGCCGCCAGCAGCCTGATCAGGCCAACGGTCGGGTCCTCGGGGGGCGCCGCGGCTTCCCCGGCGCCGGCGGTGCGGGCCGCGGCCGCCGCTTCGGCAGTGGCGGAGCGGGCCCCCGGATTGGCGGTGCCGCCCGCGCGCGAGCCGACCGCCAGGATGATCGGGCCCTGCCCGTCGGCCGTCGCCAGTTTCGGATTAGCGCCGTTCGCAAGCAACAGCTTGACGATCTCGACATCGCCGCCCGCGCAGGCCGCCAGGAACGGCGTCAGCCCGCGCCCCACCCCGGTGTCCCGGCCGGGGGCGCGGTAGAATAGTTGCTGGTTGGGATTGGCCCCGCGCTCGACCAGCATCTTCACGATGTCGCGGCCGCTCGACTTGTTCTGGGCGTCGAGGTCGAGGGGGTTGTTGTTGGCGCGGCGGCTCATGTTTCCGATCGCGACATGCAGCGGCGCCTGACCGAACAGATCCCATTGATTGACGTCGGCGCCGGCTTCGATCAGCCGCTTCGCCACGTCCCAATTGGCGTTCATCATCGCGATCGACAGCGGGGCCACGTCCGAGGGATCGGGCAGGCCGATGTTCGCCTTGTGCTTCAGCAGGATATCGACGCAGGCGAGGCAGTTCTCACGGGCGGCGTAGATCAGGGGCGTGAAGCCGCCGCGGTCGAGGAACTTGGCGCGGCTCTCCGCCGTTGCGACGCGCTGGTAGTCGCGAACGATCGAGCGGGCGTTGACGTCCGCGCCCTTCGACGCGAGCAGTTCGACCATCGGCCCGTGGCGCCGCGCGGCCGCCCACATCAGCGGCGTCTGGCCGCCGAACTTCTCCCGGGCGTCGACCTTGGCGCCGGCCTTCAGCAGCAGTTTCGCCGCCTCGAGATTGCCGCTACGGGCGACGAGATGCAGCGCCGTTTCCCCGTCCGGGTTGGCGGAATTGGCCTTGGCGCCGCCCTTCAGCAGCAGCTGGATCAGCTCGGTGTTCGAAGCCTCGGCGGCGAGCAGCAGCGCATCGACGCCGTAAAGGTTCACGGCGTTGACGTCCGGGCGCTGCTTCAAAAGCTGCTTAGCCGCGGGAATGTCGCCGTCGAACGCCGCCTGCATAAGCGGCGTAGAGCCGTCCGGGGAGGTCTCGGCAGCGCTTGCGACACCGCTGATGGCGCAACTGCAGAAGAGCGCCGCCACGAGCGCGAGATGCGTCGCCGTCCTGCGCATGGTCATACGTCCGCGAGGGGACCGGTCGAGTCGGCGAACTTCTCGATGTCGACGCCCGCGCGCTGCGCCATGGTCAAGAGGATGTTGGCGTGGGGCGTGTCCTTCGGCATCGCCAGATGCTGCCCCCCCTTGATGCCGCCGCCCTTGCCGAGCAGCAGTTGCGGCAGCGGATTGTTGTTGTGCAGGTCGCTGTTGGCCATGTTGCTGCCGTAGAGGATGACCGCGTTGTCGAGCACGTTGCCATTGCCCTCCTTGATGGACGCAAGGCGCTTGGCGAAGTGCGCAAAACGCTCCACCTCATAGGCCTGAACCCGCACCAGCCGCTCGTGCTTGTCCGGGTCCTCGCCATGGTGCGACAGCGGATGGAAGGCCTCGTCGACATTGACGTTCGGAAACGTGCGCATGCTCGCTTCCTTGATCATCCGCATGGTGGCCACACGGGTCTGATTGGTCTGGAAGGCCAGCGCGATCATCTCGAACTGGATGTCGAGCATCTCGGTGAAATCGTCTGGCGCGCCCAGCGGCGCATTGGGCAGTTGCCCGAAGGCGTCGGCCTTGGCCGTCAGCTTCTGCACCCGGCCCTCGACCTCGCGCACCGACTCCAGGAAATCGCTGACCAGCACGCGGTCGGAGGCGCCGAGGGTGCTGTTCAAGCTCTGGCTGGCGTCGCGCACATAGTCGAGCAGGCTGCCGGTGGACTCCAACAGGGCCCGGCGCTCGGCGTTGGAATCGCCGGGACCGAACATGGTGGTGAAGACCTTGCGCGGGTTGCCTTCGAGGGGCAGGCCAACCCCCGGCGTCTTGTAGGAGATGGCCCCCCCAGGCTCGCCGCACAATTCGATGGAGGCGAGCGGCGTGTCCTTGCCGATCTGGCGCGCGGCGAGCTGGTCGATGGAGACCCCGGAGTCCGGACCCGCCTTGGAGCCGGTGGGCGCCTGGCAGGTCAGCCAGGTGGCCTCGATAATGCCGTGCGGATCCGAGCTTTCGCCCGGCTTGTTGCGCAGGTTGGACACCACCGTCACGTAGTCGCGCATCTCTTCCAGCGGCTTCAGGATCCGCGAGAACTTGAAGTCCCGCCCCGTGCCTTCGGGCGTCCAGAACTTCTGCACCGCGCCGTGCGGGAAATAGACATAGGCCAGCCGCGGCTTGATCGCGGCGGCAGTCTGCGCGTGCGCCGTGGCCGCGGGGATCATCGCGTCGAGCAACGGCAGCGCAATGGTGACGCCAGCGCCCCTCAGGACCGTCCGTCGCGACAGATGCTTCTTGGTCAGGAACATGGGCCTTCGGTCTCCAGCCGTCAGTTCAAAGGGTGCGTGGTTTGCGCGGCGATGCGCACCGGCTGTGTGGGCGGCGCCCGCTTGCGGAAGGCGTCGCTCTTCACCACGCCCAGCACGAGGGATTCGAACGTGTAGTTCTTGGCCGCGGCGTCGCGGACGATGCCGCGCACGGCGGGCATGTCGTGCGGGCCGACGGGCCGACCGACCGCGTAGGTCATCAGCCTTTGGGTCAGGGTCTGCGCGAACTGACCGCCGCGCGCGGCGAGCACATTCACCAGATCCTCGGGGCCGCTCATCTTTGTGCCGTCGGGCATCACCGCCGCGGTGTCGATCGGCTGGCGGGATACCGGGTCGATGGTGTGGAACTGACCGACCGTGTCGAAATTCTCCAGCGCGAAGCCGAGGGGATCCATTACCGAGTGACAGCTCGCGCAGGTCGGGTTCTTGCGGTGCAGCTCCATGCGCTCCCGCACCGTCGTGGGTTTGGCCACCACGGTTTCGCTCAGCGCCGGGATGTTCGGCGGCGGGTTGTTCGGCGGCGTGCCGAGGACGCGATCCAGGATCCAGGCGCCGCGCAGCACCGGGGCGGTGCGGTCAGGGTTCGCGGTCAGCATCAGCACCCCGCCCTTGCCGAGCAGGCCGCGACGCTTCGGGTCCTTCAGCACGACCCTGCGGAAGCCGCCGCCCTTGACGTCCTCCATGCCGTAGAACAGGGCGAGCTGCTCGTTGATGAAGGTGTGGTTCGCGGTCAACAGGTCCACGACGCTACGGTCCGACCGCAGGATGCTGTCGACGAACAGCTCCAGCTCCTTGCGGAACAGGGGGCGCGGATCCTGGACGCCGCTGGCGTAGCTGAACAGCGCCTGGGCCGGGGAGATGGTGTCCAACTTGGCGACATTGAGCCACTGGAAGGCGAACCCCGTCGTCATGGCCACCGCCCGCGGGTCGCGGAGCATCCGGTGCACCTGGGCTTCGAGCACGCCCGGCTTGGACAGTTCCTTCTTCTCCGCCAGCGTGAGCAACTGCTCGTCCGGCACACTGCTCCACAGAAAGTAGGACAGGCGCGAGGCGAGCTCCAGATCGGTAAGATCGCGGACGCGGTCGGTCGCTGCCTCGGCGCGATAAAGGAAGTGCGGGCTCGCCAGGATCGCCGACAGCGCATCGCGCACGCCCACGTCGAAGGAGCCCCCCGCCGCGCGGCCCTTGTCGTAGAAGGCCATCAGCGGGCGAATATCTGCGTCCGTCACCGGTCGGCGGAAGGCCCGCCCGGCCAGGTTCTCGACGATCTTCCGCGCGCAGGGCCCCTCCTCGGCCGGGCTCGCAGGCTTGCAGATGAAAATCTTCCGGCGGCTTACGGAGTCGCTCAGGCCCGTGACCTTGACCGGCCCCTTGATCTGCAGGGCGTGCACGGCGTTCACGCGCTGCTGGCCGCCATCGATGGTGTTCGGGCGCACCCGCTCGTCGCTCTCCGCATAGCTGCGGCGCAGGAAGGTGACGGCGACCTTGTGCTGGCCGGCGGGCGCCTGGAAGTGGATGTCGCGCAGGCGGCTGTTCACCTTGAAGACGGCGTCGTCGAGCTTCTGGTCGATGGCCTTGTGGTCTTCCTCGCCACCGACGACGGTGCGGTAGAATTCCTTGCCATCGAGCAGGGCCACCACCGTGTTCTCGAACTCCAGGCGGGGGACTTCGCGGGCGAGGGCCATGTCGCCGATGGTCAGCACATATTCGCCGTCGGCTGGAAACACGTGCTCGACGACCATGCCGCCGCGGGTGCCGAACGGCATGCCGTCCTTGTATTTCTGCTGGTTGCCCGCGCCGACCGCGGCGCGCGGGGGCAACGAGATGATCATGTTGGCGACGTTGCCGTAGGTGGTGTCGATCGGCGGCGCCTTGGGGTCGCCCACGGCCTGAAGCGCCAGCGCGCGCGCCGCGGACAGCGACTGGTCGAGGAAGTTCGAGGTGACCCGGAGCGACGCCGCATCGGTGTCGAACACCCCGTCGTTCAGCGGATCCTGCGGCAGCCAGACGGCGGGGTCGACATCGAGGCCGATCAGGTCGCGAACGGAATTGGCGTATTCGCGGCGGTTCAGGCGGCGCAGGGGCACCGTGCCGGGATCCGCCTTTTCGGCGGCCGCGAGGTCGAGCTGGTTCTCAAGCCAGGCGATCAGCGCCTGCCGCTCCGGCTCGCTGGGCTGGCGCTGCCCGGACGGGGGCATGTAGTGGCCGCGCAGGCGGCGGATGGCCTCTTCCCAGATCGCCGCGTCGTGGCCCAGCGCCTTGCGGTCAAGGGTGTCGAACGCAACACCGGCGATCTTGGCTTTGGAGTTGTGGCAGCCGACGCAGTACCGGTCGACCACAGCCAGCGGCGGCTGCGGGACAGCCGGCCCTTCGGCCTTCGGCGCCTGCACCTGGGGCGTGGCGGGCGGCGTCGCGGCCAGCGCCCACGCCGCGGCGAACGCCGCCGGCACGAGCGCCAAGGCTATGGTCAGTTTACGGCTCAAGTCGCCTCCCTAAGCGACGCGACGCCAGCGGTTGACCCGCCGCACCTCGTTGATTTGGTAACACGCAACCTTTGTAGGCCGTGCCGAGAAGAATGTCAGCATCGCCCCATGGCGTTACCTGCGCGAAGGAGGGATGTGGCCTCGGGCTCCTGAAGTCAGACCGCCCTGGCAACGCCCGCAGCGACCCCCAGAAGCACGAGGATCAAAGGCGGCGCCCTGAAGGCGGTCAGCAGGGCGAACCCGCTCAGCACGCAAGCGAAGTCGATCGGGTCGAGCACTGCACTGGTCCACACCGGATTGTAGAGGGCGCTCGCTAGGAGGCCGACCACAGCCGCATTGGCGCCCAGCATCGCGGCCTGGGCCGCGGGGCGAATCCGCAACTGAGCCCAGAACGGCAAGGCGGCGACCAACACGAGTAGGCCCGGAAGGAAGATGGCCACCAGGCCCAGCGCCGCGCCAGCGACGCCGTTGGGCGGTCCATGCGCCACCGCGCCAATATAGGCGCCGAAGGTGAAGAGCGGCCCAGGGACCGCCTGGGCCGCGCCGTAACCGGCCAGGAAGGCGTCAGGAGCGACCCAGCCCGGATCCACCACGGCCTGCTTCAATAGCGGCAGGACCACATGCCCGCCGCCGAACACAAGTGCGCCGGAGCGGTAGAAGGCGTCGAACCGGACAAGGGCCGCATTGCCCGTGACCGCGGCCAGGACAGGCCCGCCGATGAGCAGAAGCAGGTAGGCCGCAAAAGCCGCAAGGCCGGCGGCCCGAGGGATACGAAAGACATGGCCAGCCGATGCGCCAGTGGTTTCCCCGCGACAGAGGATGAGACCAGCGAGGGCGCCGAGACTGATCGCGACGAGCTGCCCCACCGCAGCCGAAGCCAAGGTGACGACCGCCACCGCAGCCACGGCGATGCCCGCGCGACGGGCGTCCGGGGTCAAGGCCCTGGCCATGCCGAACACCGCTTGCGCAACCACGGCGACGGCCACCAGCTTCAGGCCATGGACGGCGCCTTGAGCGAACCTTCCGGTCATGGCCGCAGCGCCATAGGCGAAGGCCGTCATCAGGATCGCCGACGGCAGGGTGAAGCCGGCCCAGGCCGCCAAGGCGCCCAGCGGTCCGGCGCGCAGCAGGCCGATGCCGAACCCGACCTGGCTGGAGGCCGGCCCGGGCAGGAACTGGCACAGGGCGACAAGGTCGGCATAGGCCGTCTCGTCCAGCCAGCGCCGACGGACCACGAACACCTCGCGGAAATAGCCAAGGTGCGCGATCGGACCGCCGAAGGCGGAGAGGCCGAGCTTGAGGAAGACCGCCAGCACCTCGAACGGGCTGCCGGGGGCCCTCCGATCCACGATTGCGGCCGCGTCGCTCATCGCTCCTCCACGACCTCGCAGAACAGCTCCCGAAGCCTGATCTCGGCCGCTTGAAGCGCGCAGCCTGGGCAGGTCCTGGCGCTCCAGGGCGGCGAAGAGCGCGCCGCCTTTGCTTTTTTTATATCGCTCTCGGCTTTCGAGAGCAGAATTCGATAGATCGGATCATAACCCTCAGCACGCACGCTGGAACAGCGGATGAGGCTAGGCATGTCGTTGGATCGAAGGCGCCTCCTTCAGGTCGCGGGCGCGGCGACTGTCGGCGCGGGGCCGCTCGCCGCCTGCGCCAGGCATGGACCAGCCGCGGACTATACGCTTCGCATCGCCGACACGGCCATCGAACTGGCGCCCGGCGTGGTCGTCTCCACCACCACCTACAACGGTCAGTTTCCGGGCCCTTTGCTTCGACTGACCGAGGGGCGCCCGGTTGTGATCGACATCCACAACGATACGGCCCGGCCCGAACAGCTTCACTGGCACGGCCAGAAGCTTCCGGTCGACGTCGACGGGGCGGCCGAAGAAGGCACGCCCTACATTCCCGCCCACGGCTTAAGGCGCGTCGGCTTCGCGCCCGGCCCCGCCGGGTTCCGGTTCTATCACACCCACCTGAACGCCGGCCCGGACACGACGATCGGCCAGTACGGCGGCCAGGTGGGGCCCGTCTACATCGCGCCCAAGCATGAGCCGGGTCGCTACGACCGTGAGGTCTTCCTGACCTTGAAGGAGTTCGGGCCGACCCTGAGTCAGGGCGGCGACATGGCGATGGATTTCCTGCATCCGGGCGCGCCCGATCCGGCCCTGAGGGACAGTGGCGAGCGCGCCATGAAGGCCTCGCTCGCGAAGGGCGCGCCGCACGGCTACGAGATCGGCTACAAGTATTTCACCATCAACGGGCGCATGCTTGGCCACGGCGAGCCAATCCGGGTGAAGGCCGGCGAGCGGGTGCTGCTGCATGTGCTGAACGGCAGCGCCACGGAGATCCGCAGCCTCGCCCTGCCGGGCCACAGCTTCCAGGTCGTGGCCCTGGACGGCAACCCGGTCGCGACTCCGACGAAGACCCCGGTGCTTTGGATCGGCACGGCCGAGCGGGTGTCGGCCATTGTCGAGATGAACCATCCGGGCGTCTGGGTCCTGGGCGACCTGGCCGACGACGACCGCGGCCACGGCATGGGCGTGGCGGTCGAATATGCCGGCCAGACGGGCCAGCCCCAGTGGTCCGCGCCTTTGATGACGAAGTGGGACTATACCCAGTTCGGCGGGCGAGGCGTGACGCCCCCGCCGCCGGACGAGGTCATCGACCTGACCTTCGCCAAGAACAATGCGGCGCTGAACGGCTACAACCAGTGGACCATCAACGGCGTCGCTTTCGACGACATGCGGATGACGCCGATGTTCAAGCTCCATCAGGGCCGCCGCTACCGGCTGCGGATGAGCAACGCTAGCGACGACATCCACCCCGTCCACCTGCACCGCCACAGCTTCGAGCTGACCCGCGTCGCCGGCCAGCCGACCTCCGGGGTGCTGAAGGACGTGGTCATGCTTGGCGGCTATCAGAAGATGGAGGTGGACTTCGTCGCCGATAATCCGGGCCGCACGCTGTTCCACTGCCACCAGCAACTGCACATGGATTTCGGCTTCATGTGCTTGCTCGATTATGCCTAGTCGGCCTCGCGCACAGGCCTAGGAAGTCACGTCGGCCTCGGCGGGTGTCGGCTCGGCCCGCAGGCGGGCGCGGAATTCTTCCAGTCGCCCGCGGTAGCCTTCAGCATCGCCATACTCCAGGAACTCATAGTAACGCCGATGAGGATCGGAGACCTTCACGGCGTGTTTGATCGGGCACCAGTATTGCTCGGTTCGGCTGGACACCTCGCGCACATAGGCGACAACCCCGTTGGCGTAGCTGCAATAGGCGCAGTTGAGCCGCTCGACGAGATTGAGATAAGCTAGCCGGTCTCGGTCAAATGCAATGTAGTCGCGGCGCTGTACACGCGGGATACGATAGGCTCGAAAGCAGATCGCCTGGTAGGCGCTGATCCAGGCATCGGCGATCGCCAGCGGGATGATCAGCGAATAGATCACCGGCGCGGTCAACACGACGGCGAGCGAACTGCGGCCGATGAACTTGGCCAGACCCAATCGGAGGCGGCGATGTTCGGCGGCCACGCCCAATTCGAACTCGCCGATGCGTTTGGAGAGCGTCCATCCAAGCGCCTTGCGACGGCTCTCGATTTCCCGATCGAGTTCAGCCTGGAGGCCGACGATCTGGGCGGCGATCTCCTCCATACGCTGGGTCATTGGCGGCCTTCATCAGCCGCTGCCGCCGCCACCACGGCCGCCTCAGCACAATCGGCGGACCATCGACGAACATCGGTGTAGGCAAACCGGCGCTGAACGCACGCGCCGCCGTGACGGTCTTCCATGAAGAGACGCTCCAATGCCCGCCCGAAGCGGGCGGGTTCGAAATCATCGACGGCGCCGCCCATGGCGTCTCGAACAACTTGACGTGGATCATCGCCCGGCGCGCGACGACGCGCGAACTTAATTCGAACTGCCGAGATCTCGGATCCGCTGATGTCCGCGAAACGGCCTGCCGTCGACCAACCTGCCTTCTTGAGCGGTGCGCACCATGGACCTCAAGGATCTTCTTGTGATTCTCGACGCCGGATCGAATTGCAACGGTCGGCTCGATCTCGGCGCTGCGGTGGCCAAACGCCACACGGCGGCTCTAACGGCCTATTGCCTCTACAGGGAGCCCGCGGTGACAACCGCCGAAAGCTACGCCGCTGGCCGGGACGCGACACGCGCGGTATTGGCTCACCGTGACGCCCGCGTCGCTCTTGCGGTCGCCCCAGTGGCGGCGAGATTCCACGAAATTGTGGATGTCAACGCGGTCGAAGGCTCGTGGACCCTGCCCACTTTTGACCAATCTCCACAGGACTTGGCCCTCCGCGCGCGGGCCTTCGACCTCGTCATCGTCGATCGTGACGCCAAATCGCATGCCCTGGCCGAGCAGATCGTCTTGATCGGCGGCACGCCTTGCTTGACGGTTGGCGAAGGACAGCCATCGCCGGCGTCATTCGACCGTGTCGTTGTCGCCTGGGACGGCAGCCGCCCTTCCAAGCGCGCGCTGCAGGACGGCTTGCCGTTCCTGAAGCAGGCCAAGGCGGTCCGCATGGTGACGGTCGGCCGCGAGAACGATGACCTGCCGCCCCACCTGGGCCAGTTGGAAATGCTCCGTCACCTCTCGCGACACGGGATCGAGGCCGCCTTCGAGCGTGTGGAAGCCGGGGACCTAGACATAGGGGCCGCGCTATTGCGGGAAGCGAAGTTGTTTCATGCCGATCTTCTTGTGCTTGGGGCCTACGGCCACGCGCCAATGGCGGAGGCGCTCTTCGGCGGGGTCACCCGCACCGTGTTGGCGCGTGCGCCGCTTCCCGTCCTCATCTCCCACTGACAGCTACGAGGAGTTGGTCGTGACGGTGCGCCATCCGCCGCCGAAGGCCTGAAGCAGGTCGACCGTTTGGATCGAGCGCTGAGCCTGCAAGGCGAGAAGTGAAACATGGGCGTTGAGCGCGGCCGCTTGAGCGTTGGCGACCGTGATGTAGTCGACCCGCCCCCCCTGGAACTCGGCGAGCGCCAGACGCTCGCTCTGGTCAGCATCCGAGGCGGCGCTGACGTAGTAGGCCTCTTCCCCGGCGAGGATGTGGGCGGCGGCCAAGGCGTCCTCCACCCCCTGCAGGGCGGTAAGCACGGTCTGCCGGTAGTTGGCCACCGTCTGGTCATAGGAGGCTCTAGCCTGGGCCACGGCGGCCTTGCGGGCGCCGAAGTCCAGCACGGTTTCAGCCGCGCTGGCGCCCAACGACCAGAGCAGCTGCGGGGCCGAGAACAAGCTTGCGATAGAGGTCCCCTCCCCCCCTACCCCCGCCGACAGGTTGAGGTTTGGATAGTAGGCCGCGACCGCCGCACCGATCTGGGCGTTGGCCGCCGCCATCCGCCGCTCCGCGGCGGCGATATCCGGGCGCCGCTCCAGGAGCGTCGAGGGCGTAAGCACGGGCACGTCGGGCGGCGTCGGCTTCCAATCGGGCTCCGGCGCGATGGTCACTGTGGCGGGCGCGGCCCCCATAAGCACGGCGATGGCGTGCTCCGCCTGGGTCCGCTGGCGATCCAGATCAATGAGGTTGGCCTTCGCCAGGCTGAGCGTGCTCTGCGCGGAGAGCACGCTGCTCTTGGGCGCGGCGCCTGCCTGGAACTGGATTTCGACCACGTGAAGCGATCGCTCGTACGCCGCGATGGTGCGCCGGAAGAGGTCCTTCTGCGCATCGGCGCTGCGCAATTGGACATAGGCGATCGCCAACTGGCCCTGGGCCAGGAGACGTAGGTTGGCGAGATCGCCGGCAGACGCCTGAGCGTTTGCGCCGGCCGCTTCAACCTGCCGGCGGATCTTGCCCCACAGGTCGGGCGCCCAACTCGCTTCGGCCCCGACCTGATAGAGGTGAGACGTGGCTCCCGTCGTGGTTTGGGCGCCGCCGGCCAACGAGCGGCCGCCTGTTGCGCCACTTGTCAGGTTGACGGTTGGGAACAGTTGTGACCGGTCGGCGGCAACGACAGCGCGGGCTTGACGATAGGCCGCTTCCGCCGCCGCCAGGGTCTGGTTGGAGACCTCTACGCGGGCCTCCAGGTCGTTCAGCACCGGATCGTCGAACAGCCGCCACCAGGGACCTTTGTCCATCGAGTCAGACGGTTGCGCCAAGGTCCAGCCGGCGACCTCCTTGAACGCGGGCGTCATCGCCACATCGGGCCGGTGGTAATCCGGCCCGACCGTGCAGGCGGATAGGACCGCGCTTATCAGGACAGCGGTCGTGCAGCGAAGCAACCCAGTGTACGGGCCGCCGCACGCCATTCGCCTGACCTTGGACAGGGGCCCGCCCATCGTCATGTCGCCTCCACCGGCGAGGTGGCGGACGGCTCCTGCGGATCATGGCGACGGCGGCCGCGCAGCCGGTCCAGATAGATGTAGACCACCGGTGTGGTGAAAAGGGTCAGCACCTGTGAAACCAAGAGCCCGCCGACGATGGCGTAGCCCAACGGCTGGCGAAACTCCGCGCCGGTGCCATTCATCAGGATCATCGGCACTCCGCCCAGGGCGGCGCAGGCGGTGGTCATCAGTATCGGCCGCAGCCGCTGGTGCGAAGCGGCGGTGACGGCGGCCTGAGCGTCAAGATTGTTCTCCCGCTCCAGTCGCAGCGCAACGTCGACAATCATGATGCCGTTCTTCTTGACGATTCCGATCAAGAGGATGATGGCGATGATGCCGATGACGTTGAGGTCCTGGCCCGCGGCCATAAGGGTCAGCAGCGCCCCGACCCCGGCGGACGGCAGGGTCGACAGGATCGTCAGAGGGTGGATGAAACTCTCGTAGAGAATGCCCAGGATCACATAGACCGCCAGCAGCGCCGCCGCGATCAAGACGGGCTCGTCCGCCAGGGATTGCTGGAAAGCTTGGGCGGTGCCCTGGAAGGAGCCGGTGAGCGTCGCCGGCGCGCCGAGCTTTTCCTGCGTCTCCAACACCAGTTGCGTCGCCGTTCCGAGCGCAACCCCGCGCGCCAGGTTGAACGACAGCGTCGCCGCAGGGAACTCCCCCTGGTGATTGACGGTCAGACTGCCGATCGCATTGGGGTCGATCTTCACGAACACCGACAAGGGAACGTTCTGCCCGGTGATCGGTGACAGCAGATAGACGGTGCTGAACAGTTCGGGCGTCGCCTTAACCGCCGGCGGCCCCTCAATGACCACGTGATAGCTGTTCTGCTGCGTGAAATACTGGGCGATCTGCGCCTGGCCGATGAGGTTGTACAACGCCGCGTCGATGGCCGCAGGCGTGATGCCGAAACGGCCGGCGGCGTCGCGGTCGATCGTCAGGTTGACCGCCCCTCCGTTCGATAGCTGGTCGGAACTGACGTCTTCAAGTTGCGGCAGCGCCCGCAATGCCGCCAAAAGCTTCGGCGCCCAGCTATTCAACTCATTCAGATTAGAATCCGACAACGTGTACTGATACTGCGCCTGACCGGTGCGCCCGCCGACATTGATGTCCTGCGCGGCCTGCAGATAGGCCCGCACACCAACCAACTGCGCCAGCTTCGGCCGCAGCCGGTCGATCACCTGCTGAGCGCTCGCTTTACGGCCAGCGTCCTTGGGCTTGAGCGCGATGTTGACATTGGCCTGGGCGCTGCTGGCCGAGCCCATGAACACGCCGAAGGCCGCCACCGCGGGGTCCTTCTCAAGCACCTCCGCGACCGCCTGAACCTTCTGGGAGGTGTTGGCGAAGGAGGAGTCCTGGGCGGTGATCAGCACCCCGCTGATGAAGCCTGTATCCTGCTGCGGGAAGAAGCCGGTGGAGACAGTGGCGTAGAGCCAGAACGCCACCGCGATCGTCGCCAGGAACACGCCCAGCGTGACCGCCTTGAAGCGAAGCACAAAATCCAACGCCCGGGCGTAGCCGGTCTCCAGATTGTCGAAGCCCTTCTCCAGCATGCGCGTGACGGGGTTCGTCGGCGGCTGGGGCGCCTTGAGAAATTTGGAGCACAGCATGGGTGTCAGCGTCAGGGACAGCACGAGGGACAGCGCCACCGCGATACTCAGCGTGATCGCGAACTCGCGCATCAGAAGTCCGACGACGCCCCCCATGAACATGAGCGGGGAAAACACCGCGATCAGCGATATCGAGATGGTGAGGATGGTGAAGCCGATCTCCCCTGCCCCCCCCAACGCGGCCGCCATGGGAGTTTCGCCGGCCTCCATGCGTCGCCAGATCACCTCGACCATGACAATGGCGTCATCGACCACGAAGCCCACGGCGATGGTCAGCGCCATGAGCGAAAGATTGTCGAGACTGTAGTTGAGCGGCAGCATCACCGCCATGGTGGCCAGCAACGCCAGGGGAATGACCACGCTGGGGATCAGCGTGGCGCGGACGTCCCTCAAGAACAGAAAGATCATGGCCACCACCAGAACGATGGTGATCAGAAGGGTGATTTCGACGTCTTTCACCGAGGCGCGAATAGTCTGGGTTCGGTCAGCCAGAATGTGGATCTTGATGGCGGGCGGTATGTTCGCCTGCAGCCTGGGGAGCGCCTTGGTAATGGCGTCGACCGTCTGCAGGACATTGGCGCCGGGCGCCTTGTAGATGATGAGGAGGATGCTGCGCCCCCCCGTCAGGGTAGTGTCGGTATTGGCCTTGCCCGGATAGGCCCAGGCGCCGAGCTGATTATTCTCCACCGACTGTGTCGCGCCGCCGATGTCTTTGACCCGGAGCGGCGCACCGTTGTGATAGCCCACCAGAACCTGGTTCCAGACTGCGACATCGAGGACCTGGTCGTTGGCGTAGACGGTCAGATTGCGCTGGGGCCCGGTGATGGCCCCCTTCGGCGCGTTGGTGGTGGCGGCGGCGATCGCGCTGCGCACGCTGTCCAATTGAAGACCCAGCGCCGCGACCTTGCGAGGGTCGATCTGAATACGGACCGCAGGCTTCTGCTGCCCGCCGATGGTCACCAACCCCACGCCAGGGATACGGGAGATCTGCTGCGAAAGGACGATGTCGGCATAATCGTCCACCTGCGCCAGCGTCAGGGCGTCCGAACTCAGCGACAGGAGCATGATCGGGGCGTCAGCCGGGTTGACCAACCGGATGGTCGGCGCTGCGGGCAGGTTGGCCGGGAGCTGTGCGCTGGCGGCGTTGATGGCCGCCTGCACCGCCTGCGCCGCCACGTTGATGTTCTGCGACAGCTCGAACTGCAACGTGATGCTGGTCGAGCCGAGCGAACTCGACGACGTCATCTGGCTGAGGCCAGGGATCAGCGAGAATTGCCGCTCTAGGGAGGTGGCGACGTTCGACGCCATGGTCTCCGGGCTCGCCCCGGGGAGGCTGGCGCTGACCTGAATGGTCGGGAAATCGACCTGCGGCAGCGCCGCGACAGGCAGCTTCAGGAACCCGATCACACCCACCAGCAGGAAGGCGATGGCGACAAGCGCTGTCGCCACCGGCCGCCGGATGAAGGGCGCGGAAAGGCTCACGGCGCTGAACGTTGCGCTGGAGCTCGCGCGGTGTTGAGCGCAGCGCCCGCCCCTGTCGCTTTGGGTGGCGCAACGACCCGCACCTGCACGCCATTGTCCAACGCCACCTGGCCGTCGGTGACGACCATCTCGCCCGGCTTCAGACCGGACTGGACCACCACGATGGCGCCCTGCGCCGCCCCCGTGGTCAACGGCCGCATCGACACCTTGTCGTCAGGACCGATCACATAGGCGAAAGCCCCGTTTGGGCCATGGTTCACCGCCCGGAGCGGGACCGTCACCACATTTCGCTGCACGCCCAGGGACAGCGCGACGTTGACGAATTGGCCCGGCAGCAACGGCTCGCCCGCATTGGCGAACCGGCCCTTCATCTTCACCGTGCCGGTGGCGACGTCGACCTGATTGTCGGCGATGCTCAGCTCGCCCGAGGCGATCACGGCCCCCGTTTCCTGGCTCAACGCCTTCAAGCTAAGGGCGCGGGCGAAGCCGCCGGAGGCTTCCCGCATGCGCTGATAGTCGGGCTGGGGGACCGAGAAGGTCACCGCGACCGGTTCGATCTGGTTGATGGTGACGATGCCCGTAGGGCTGGTGGTCGCGCCGCCGGTTCCGCTCGTCGTGCTGCCCGCTCCAGCGGGCGCAACGTAGTTGCCGGGATCGATGTTGCGCACACCGGCGCGCCCGGCGATCGGCGAAACGATCCGACACCAGCCCAGGTTCACCCTGGCGGCCGCCACCGCCCCTTTGTCGAGCAGAACCACGCCTTCGTACTGGTGCACCAAAGCGGCCTGATCGTCATAGGTTTGGCGTGCGATGGCCTCCTGGTCCGCCATCATCTTGTAGCGGGCCAAATCCACACGGGCGCCAGCAAGTTGCGCCTCGTCTCGCGCCAGGGCGCCCTCCGCCTGGGTCAGCGCCGCGCGATAGGGGGCGGGGTCGATCTCGGCGAGCACCTGCCCTGCCTTCACCATGGAGCCCTCGGTGAAGTTGACCTTGCGGATCACGCCGCTGACCTGGGGAACGATCTTGACGCTGTTCCACGCCTGCGCCGTGGCGATCGCCGTGACCGTCTCATCCACATCGCCAAGCGTGGTCACGGCGGCCGAAACCGGAGCGCTCGCATGTTTCGGCGGGGGAGCCGGATTCTTGTGCAACACCCTCCAAAACAGCAAAGCAGCAAGCAACAGCGCCAGGACTGCGAGCATCTGGATTAGTCGTCGCCCGCGTGTGGACATTGCGCAGTCGCTCTCTCGGCCGCGACTCTAACGCATCGGCTGCGCATTGCGTTCACGCACGATCGCGTCGCTCGCCCTGGCTGGCAAATTTGTAATGTCCCGGACACGCCCCTGAATGGCGGCGGGAGGACGGTGGCAGGGACGGCGAATTAGCCCTCAACCTTCACAGGAGGTCAGCGATGAGCACCCGTATCGTGATTTCCACTTTTGTCGCGGGGGTCGCGCTCGTCGGCGCCTTCACGTCCGCCGCGACGGCCGCGCCATCCAAGCCGGTCCCCACGGGCGCACAGCAGTGTTTCTGGGCGCGGGACATCAACAGCTTCGCCGCTCAGGATGACGCGACAGTCAACGTCCGCGTCGGCGTCAATGATGTCTATCAACTGAACCTGTTCAGCCCGAGTCCCGATGTCGACTGGACTCAGCGCATCGGAATCGAATCTCGCGGCAGTTCCTGGATATGTTCGGGTCTGGACGCGACCTTGATCATCCCCAGCCCAATCGGGCCGCAACGCTATCCAGTCACTTCCATCAAGAAGCTGACCACGGCTGAAGTCGCCGCCTTGCCGAAGCGGGCCAAGCCTTAAGGGGTGAGAACGGGGCGGCCAGCGCCGCTACAAAAAGCACAGCCCACTTTGATTCTTCTGCTCGCGCGCGTCGCCTGAAGGATCGCGAGCCAGTCTGCAGACGTCCGGACCCGTCAAAGCTTTGGCGGGAGCCGGTCGATGTGATCCGTTACGCGGTCTGGCGAACCATTGAAGTAACGAAACGACTTTTGCTTGCCGCTGACGTATCGAGCAGCTTTCGCCGAGCCGTGCATTCGACCTGACAAAAAAGAGCGTTGAGCTTTCCGTCTCCCTCGCCAAAGCTCTCTTGACCATACCGTGGGGGGATTTGGGAAGGGAGAGGGGCTCGTCATGTCCAGAACTGTCGCAGAACGGCTTGTCGCGACCGGCCGCGCTGGTCAGGCGATCCACCTGCCCCGCGGCGACCTCAGACGCTGAACCAAGAGAGGGGGACGCCATGGGCCGTTCACCGCTCGACAGATCGCGAACGCCGGATGCCGAGGAGGCCTACCCGTTCGCCGCCCACGAGCGCCCGCTGTTCCCGGGGTCGCCCTACTCGCCGGCGCACCCGACGCGGCGGCGGCTGGCCTACGCCGGCCTCGCCCTATTGACCGGGCTGGGCTCGACCTTCGCCAACGCCCTTGTCACGGTGAACCTACCCAACCTGGCCGGCGGCCTCGGCGTCTATGCCGTGCAACTGAGTTGGCTTCCCGCCGTCTACGTGGCCTTCAACGCGACGTCGAACCTGAGCCTGGTCAAGGCCCGCGCACAGTTCGGCATCCCGCAGGTCACCAATGCGCTGCTGATCAGCTACGTTCTGGCGGGGCTGCTCCAACTGGCGTGGCCCACCTTCGCCGCGGCCGTGGCGATCCGGGCCGTCAGCGGCATGGCCGCGGCCGCGCTCGTGACCATGACGATCTACTATCTGATGCAGGCCTTCCCGCAGAAGCTGAGGCCGCTCTCGTTGATCTTGGGGATCAGCCTCACGCAGTTGGGGCCAGCCCTCGCCCGCATCGTTCCGGTCGACCTCCTGGCCGAGGCTCATTGGCGCGGGCTGCACCTGCTGGAGCTTGGCGTCGCCCTGACGGCGCTGGCGGCGACCAACGTCGTCCCGCTCCCTCCGAGCGACCGCAGCCGGCAGTTCGAGGCGCTGGACCTCCTGACGATCACGCTCTTCATCCCCGCCATGCTGCTGCTCTGCGGGGTGCTGGCCGAGGGGCGCCTGGTTTGGTGGACCGACACGCCCTGGGTCGGCTGGGCGTTGGCGGCCGCCATACCGCTGTTCGTGACCGCCATCCTCGTGGAACACTATCGGGCCCGGCCGCTGCTGCACATCCGGTGGATCGGGGCCCTGGACATCGCGCGCTTCGGCGCAGTGGCGTTCCTGGTCAGGCTCGCGCTGGCCGAACAGACCTACGGCTCAGTCGGCCTCCTGACCTCCGGCGGGCTCGACAACGACCAGCTACGGGCCCTGTTCGCGGTGGTGGCGGCGGCGATGGTGCTGGGCATGATCACGGCCGCGCTCACCCTGTCCGAGCGGCGGCTCCCCTATCAGGTGCTGGCCGCCGGGCTGATCATCGCCCTGGCGGCCTGGCTCGACAGCCACGCCAGCAATCTGACCCGCCCGCCGCAGCTATTCCTCAGCCAGGCGCTGATCGGCTTCGGAACGACCCTCTTCATCGGTCCGGCCCTGATCTACGGTTTCCTACGGATGTTGAGCCGGGGCCCCGATCACTTCGTCACCATGATCGTGTTGTTCGGCGCCACCCAGAACATCGGCGGCCTCGCGGGCTCGGCCCTACTCGGCTCCTATCAGACCATCGCCGCCCGGGCGCACGCGGCCGCGCTTTCCGAACACCTCGTCGGCTTCGACCCGCAGGTCGCGGCCAGGATCCAGACCGGGGCGAACGCCATCGCCGGCGTCGTCACCGACCCCTTGGCCCGGGGCGCCCAGGGGGGCGGCCTGCTGGCCCAGGCCTTGGCCCGGGAGGCCAACATCCTCGCGTTCAACGACACCTTTCGCTTCGTGGCGGCGCTGGCGGTGATCACCGCGATCTACGTCGCCTATGTCATCGCCTTCAACAGGGTCCGCCGTCGGCGGGCGGCGCGCGCGGAGATTGCCGCATGAGCTCACCAGACATCACAGAGACCCCGGAGGCTGTCTCTCCGCCGCCGCCGGCCGCCCGGCCCACATGGCGGCCGGCGCGCAGACCTGTGCTCGTGATCCTAGCGACCTTCGCGGTCGCTCTGGCGGCGGTGCTGGCGATCCTGGCCGCCTGGGGCTTGCCGCCCTTTCGCAATACCATCCAGACGACCGACAACGCCTATGTGCGCGGGCGCACCACTGTGATCGCGCCGCAGGTCAGCGGCTACGTGACCCAGGTTGCGGTGAAGGACTATCAGCAGGTCCCCGCCGGCGCGGTCTTGGCCAATGTCGACGACCGTCTCTACCGCGCCCGGGTCGAGCAGGCCCGCGCCAACATCGCTGCGGCGGAGGCGGCCCTGGCCAATAGCCAGCAGACGCACGCCTCCCGTACGGCCGAGTTGCAGGGGCAAGGCGCGGCGCTGACCAGCGCGCGAGCCCAGCTTTCCCGCGCGCAGGCCGACATGCGCCGCGCCGACGACCTCGTCCGCGACGGTTCCATCTCGGTGCGGGAGCAGGACCAGACCCGCGCCGCCCTGCGCCAGGCCGAAGCCCAGGTGCGACAGGCCCAGGCGGCCAGCGAGGTCGCCCGCCAGAGCATCCGCACCGTCGATGTCGGCCGTGGCGGCCTGGAGGCCAATGTGGAGGCCGCGCGCGCCCAGCTTCGGCTCGCCGAGCTGGACCTTGAGCACACGGTGATCCGCGCGCCGGAAGCCGGTCAGGTGGGCGAGGTCGGTGTGCGGCTCGGCCAGTATGTCACCAACGGCACGCAGTTCATGTCGCTGATCCCCGCCGACCGCTGGGTGATCGCCAACTTCAAGGAAGCCCAGACCGCCCGGGTGGCGCCCGGCCAGCGGGCGACCGTCTCGGTCGACGCCCTGGGCGGGGGCAAGCTGAACGGGCATGTGGAGCAGTTGTCGCCGGCTGCGGGCTCCGAGTTCGCCGTGCTCAAGCCCGACAACGCCACCGGAAACTTCATCAAGGTGCCGCAGCGGATCGGAGTGAGGATCGCCATCGATCCGGGCCAGCCCCTGGCGGCCCGGCTGCGTCCGGGCATGTCAGTCGAGGCGCGTATCGATACGGGGAGCCGGCCATGACTGGGAAAGCCTGCCTTCTGGCGGCCTTGGCGCTCGCGGGCTGCGCCGGCCCGCGGATGGATCCGCCCCCCGCGGCGGCCGTCAGCCCCCCCGCCGCCTGGCGCGATGTCGCTGCGTCTGACGCCAACATAGACGCCCGCTGGTGGTCGGCGTTCGGCGATCCGATGCTGACCACCCTGGTCGAGCGCGCCCTGGCCAACAATACCGACGTGGCCATCGCCGCCGAGCGGGTGGAGGAGGCGCGCGCGCAGTTCCGCTTCGCCGAGGCCCAGCGGCGGCCGAATTTGGCGGCCGTCGCCTCAGGCGGGCGCCAGCGTGACGTCAGCCCCTTCGGCCTGCCGCAGGAACAGACCGCCGGGATGGGACAGGTGCAGGCCTCATTCGACACTGACCTGTTCGGGCGGCTGGCCAATGCGAGCGCCGCCACCCGCCAGAGCCTGCTCGCCTCGGAAGCGGCGCAAGACAGCGTCCGGTTGGCCGTCGCGGCCTCGACGGCCGGCGGCTACATCACTTTGCGATCACTCGACGCCCGGCTGGCGGTGGTGCGCGACACCCTCGCCGCCCGTGATGCGGCGCTGACCCTGATCCGCCGGCGCGCCCAGTCGGGCTACGGGACCCAACTCGATCTGCGCGCCGCCGAAGCGGACTACGACGCCACCAGGCAACAGGTCCCGATCCTCGAGCTCGCGATACGCCGCCAGGAAGACGGCCTCAGCCTCCTGCTCGGAGAGAACCCGAGGGCGATCGAACGGGGCGTGCCGCTGGCGGGGCTCGCCACCCCCGCCGTCCCGGCGGCGCTCCCGTCGGCGTTGCTGCGGCAGCGGCCGGACATCGCCCAGGCGGAGCGTCAGCTCGCCGGCGCCGACCGGTCCCTGGACGTCGCCCGCGCGGCCTTCATGCCCAATCTGCAGTTGACGGCGTCCGGCGGCTACGCCGCGTCGACCCTGCTCAGCCAACCCATCGGCATCTTCGCACTGGGAGGCGGCGTGGCGGCGCCGCTGCTGGATTCCGGCCGATTGCGGGCTCAGCAGGACGTCGCCGTCGCCCGCCGCGACCAGGCCGCCTTCGCCTATCGCAAGGCGGCGCTGACCGCCTTCCGCGAAGTGGAGGACGCCCTCGCGGCGGTGGACCGCACCGCGCAGCAGGAGACGGACCTGCAGGCCCAGCGCGCCGCCCTGGCCGAGGCCTACCGGCTCGCCACCAACCGCTATCGCGCCGGCTATTCGCCCTATCTCGACCAGCTCGACGCCCAGCGCGGCCTGCTTGCCGCCGATCTCCAGCTCGCCGCGGTCCGCGCCGATCGGTTGAACGCCGTCGTCGCCCTCTGCCAGGCGCTCGGCGGCGGATGGCGATCATCCTAGAGCGCATAGGACGACGCGTTTCTTGCTGGCGAAGGCCTCAAGCACCTCCCCTTCGTGAATTCCGGATCTTCACCAAGCGTAAGCTGGGATCGGTCCCCGGAATGGTCGGAACGCTTCGCGACGACCAGCTACTGGCCGTCGTCCCTGGCGCGAAGCGCGACAACGCCCGAGAAGCCAGGTTTTCATCCAAGTAATGGCGGGCTGTGCGATGTAGAGCGAAAAGCCGCCCTTCGTTTGTGGACGCGCTTCCGGCGCTCGCCATCTTCCTGATCGATGACAATCAAGCTTTATGCGAGACGCTGCGCGGCTTTCTCCGGGAGAATGGCTGGCGTATCGAGATCTACGCCAGCGCCGAGGCGTTCCTCGATTCCTGCGCGCCGCAGGTCCAAAGCCATTCTGGTGATCCATGCGGCTCCGGCTAGGCCGGTTATAGAGCAGCCGTCATCGCGCCGACATCGATTATTTGAAACTTAGCGGCGGCATCTTCGTTTTCTCCTGAAAGACTCAGACTTGGACGCCTGCGCGCCGAGCGGCGGACACCCAGCCCAAGTCCCCTTCAGGAGGACGCACATGTCGGACAAGAGTATTTGGATCGCCAAAGGTTGGGTGATCGCTGGCGCCGTCAGTTCGGCCTTCGTCCTTACGGGACAGGCCCAGGCCGCCGCCTTCAAGCTTCAGGAACAATCGGTGAGAGCGACCGGGCGCGCCTTCTCGGGTGAGGTGGCCGACACCGGCCCGGAGTCGCTCTGGTGGAATCCCGCGGCGATCGGCGGCATGTCGTCTTCTCAGGCCTACTTCGGAATTACGCCGATCCTGCCGCGCGCCACCTCCACCGACACCGGCACCGTTGTCTTGCGACCCGGCCAATCCCCGACCGGCGTCGGCGGCGCGTCCAGCCAGCGCAATCCGGTGAACGACGGTGTGCTGCCCGCCGGCGGCTTCGCCATTCCCCTTAGCGACAGGCTGGCTATCGGTCTCGTCGCGACCTCGCCGTTCAGCTTCACCACCGAGTATGCGGCTGATAGCTGGGCGCGCTACGGGGCCGACACGACGAAGCTGCGCACCTATGATCTCCAGCCCAGCATAGCTTTCGTACCCGTGCCCGGCCTCAGCATCGGCGCCGGGCTCAATATAGAATATGTCAGGGCGACTTTGAGCAACAAGCTGCCCGATCCCATCTCCCCCTTGCTACCGGACGCCGAGCAGACGCTGAAAGGCAACGGGTGGGATGTTGGATACTCGGCCGGCATCCAATATCGCAGCCATCTCATCGATCTTGGCCTCAGTTATAAGTCCGCCATCAAGCACAAATTGACCGGCGACTTCGCCATCGCCGGCAATCAGAACCCTGTGCTCGCCTCGATTATCAATAGGTCTATTGACGGTGTGCACGCCGACTTCAGCACGCCGTGGCAATTGACCGCCGGCGCGCGTCTGCACGTCACCGATCGTCTGACGATCAACGGCGAGTTCACCCGGACCGGCTGGGACAAGTTCGATGCGATACGCCTCTCCGCACCGCTCAGCACGGCCATCCCCGAAAACTACAAGAATGCGAATTCCTACGCGCTTGGTTTCGACTACTTGGTCTCGCCGAAACTGACGATCCGCGGCGGCGTGCAGCGCGATCTCTCCCCTATCATCGCCGGTTATCGTGACCCCCGCGTGCCAGACGGAAACCGTTGGAATTTCGCGGTGGGCTCCAGCTACGCCGTCTCGTCCCGCTTCACGGTCGACCTCGCGGCGAGCTACGACAAGATCCAGAGCGCCCAGATCGACAAGATCGAGGTCGCCTACGCCGGCACGCCGCTGCAAACCGTCACCCTCACCTCCGGCCAGTTGCACAATGCCCGCGCCCTGGTGTTCGGGGTTGGGGGGCGCTGGAACTTCTGATGGGGGCGGGGGCGAAGCCTGCCGTCCCCGGTTGACCGATCAGGTCCATCGGGCGCGCCAACGGCGCCTCGACCTTTCGGCGCCGGGCAAGCCTACGGTAGGTCGTTCGAGCCCGCGATTGCGTCCTCCATAACAGGCCCATAATTGACGGTTCGACCGTCCCGATGACCCCTACCGGAGCTCCGCCACCGAAGCGTCTCCAACGAGGGTTCAATGCGAGCTCGAAACCTGCATCTGTCGCCGAGGGCGTTCGAGCTTGCTTGGGCGCGGACGGGGGTCAGGTTCGATTGGCTTCTTCTCGCGCTGGCGGTCGGCGCCGCCTGCCTCGGGATGCTCATGACCGCAGCCGAACGGGAACCGGACCGCAAGGTCGTCGCCCCGCATTTCGACACGGCGAGCACGACCGGTTGGGACGGACCTGCCCGATAAGCGGGGCGCCCCACGTCAGAGCGATATGAAAGAGAGCCAACAAAAGCAGCGCGAACATTATTGGGACGGAATGCGCGCGCTCCTGATGCTGCTGGGCATTCCTTATCATACGGCCCTTGCATATCGCCCCGGCCGCGATTGGATCGTCTACTCGGGAGAGGGGGCGTCCGCCTTCACCTATCTGGCCGAACTCATCCACCTGTTCCGGATGCCGACCTTCTTCATCCTCGCGGGCTATTTCACCAGCCGGCTGCTCACGCGCCGCATACCCATGGAATGGCTACGTGGGCGGTACGTGCGCCTGGGCGTGCCGTTTCTCACCTGCCTCCTGACGCTCGTGCCGCTGCTGAACCTTGCTTGCGAGGTCTCGAATCTTCCCTTCGCCGAGGCGCTCGCGTCCTGGCGCCGCAACGCGGCGACCTCGGGCGGCTACTGGGTGCGGCACCTCTGGTTTCTCATCGTGCTGCTCTATTGCAGCACCGCGGCGGCGCTGGTCGCGCAGTTGCGCCCAGAGCTTCAGACCGCAAAGCTTCGAACGTGGCTGGACGCCCGGATCGCGAGCCGCTTCTTCATCTCGGTGATGACCTGCGCCGCCATGGTGGGACTCTGGGAGGCGGTCGCCATCGAGCTGTTCTACAAGGCTGGGTTCGCGACCAATCTCCCACAGGAGATTCTCCGCCTCGATGAACTCCTGACCTTCGCTCCCTACTTTCTCGTGGGCTGCCTCATCGACAAGACGCCGCGGATGTTGGACCGGGTGCGCCGGTTCTCCCCCGCTGTCACCGTCACCGCCCTCGTCTCGCTCGGCGTCGGCCTCGTCTTCCTCGACGACCTGTCGCCGCCCTTGGGACGCTTCGTCGCCGCCATCGCGGCCACCACGACGGCGCAAACGCTCATCGCCGCGGCCAAGGCCCTCGGGGATCGGCCGCGCCCATGGATCCAGCAGCTCGTATCCGCCTCTTTCGTGATCTATCTCGTCCATATGCCGATCATCATCGTCCTGGTGAACCTCGGCCAGGCGACGTCGGCGCCTGTGATGGTCAAGGCGCCGGCGATCATGCTGCTTGCGCTCCTGCTGTCCTACGGCGCGTGGCTGGTCATCCGCCGGTCGGCGTGGCTGACCTTTCTTTTCAACGGCGCGCCGCTTCCTTCGCGAACACGGCCCGGCCTCGTCTGACAGCGACCTGCGCCGCCCTGTCCCTCGATCATGGGGGAACCGCGAAAGTTGGGAGTTGATCCTTCTAAGAGGTCAGCGCCAACGTGTCGGTTCCGCTGGGCCGGCTTGATCTCCTGCGGCCACCTGATAATTAGTTTACCTATTGAATTTCTGCGACGACCTCAAATTTCGGCCGCGTCGGCTCCGACGGCGACTAGAAAGGTCGAAGGCGCTCGAAGCCATGCCGTTGATGCATGATCGGCCAGGCTGATCGAGCAGGAACGCGTGGAGACGATCAGGCCGCATCCACCACCGCCGCGGCTCGACCCGGGACGGAAGACTGAAAAGCGACGCCGCAGAGCGCCGCGGGGAAACTGGAAACCTCAGGGGGGAAGGCGACAATGGCGGCCGAGACACTCGAGATCTCAAGCCTCATCGATACGGGAAGGGTGAGCGGATATCAGCGGCTCATCATCGCTCTGTGCGCGGCGGTGGTGTTTCTCGACGGGTTCGACGCGCAGGCGATCGGCTACGTCGCCCCTGCCCTGATCCGTGAATGGGGCTTTGAGCGTCACCAACTCGGGCCGGTCTTCTCCGCCGGCTTGGTCGGCCTGATGCTGGGCGCCCTGTTCATCGCCCCCCTTGCGGACCGCTTCGGCCGCCGGCCGGTGATCCTCCTCTCCACCGCCATCTTCGGCGCCTTCACCTTGGCGACGGTGTGGACCACCAACCTGGACCAGCTTCTGTTGCTGCGCTTCCTGACCGGCCTCGGGCTTGGGGGCTGCATGCCCAACGCCATCGCCCTCACCTCCGAGTACTCGCCTACCCGCAGCCGCTCGCTATTGGTGATGCTGATGTTCGCCGGCTTCACCCTCGGCTCGCTCGTCGGCGGGCTGATCTCCGCCGAGATGGTGCCGACGATCGGCTGGCAGTCGGTGTTCATCGTGGGCGGCGTGCTGCCGCTGGTTCTGATCCCAATCCTGTTCTTCGCCATGCCCGAGTCGCTCCGCTACCTCGTGGTCAGCAAGGCCGCTCCCGAGAAGCAGCTCAGGATCGTCCGCAGGATGAATCCGGCCGCGGATGTGGACGCCTCCACGCAGCTGATGATCGACGAGAAGAGCGCGACGCGCATGTCGGTGCGCGCCCTGCTTACCGATGGTCGCGCTCGCCGGACCATCCTCCTGTGGACCGTCTTCTTCATGAGCCTGCTCGACGTCTACATGCTGGTGAATTGGCTGCCGACAGCCATGGACGCGGCTGGCGCGCCCGTGCGCACCGCCATTCTGGTCGGGGTGATCCTACAGCTCGGCGGGCTGATCGGGCCGCTGCCCCTCGGCTATATGCTCGATCGGTTCGGCATCCGGGCCACCATGGTCCCGGCCTATCTGCTCGCGGCGGCCTCGATCGCGCTGATCGGAGTATTCGCCAGCGGGAGCATTCCCCTCACCATGCTGGTGGTGTTCCTCGCCGGCTTCGGAGTCATCGGCGGACAGACCGCGGCCAACGCCGTGGCCGCAACCTCCTACCCCACCGAGATCCGCTCCACCGGCGTCGGGTGGGCGCTGGGCGTGGGCCGCGTCGGCTCCATCGTCGGGCCGGCCCTCGCCGGGGTGCTGCTGTCGATCAATGTGTCCACGCGCGACATCTTCTTCCTGAGCGCCATCCCAGCCCTGATCGGCGCGGCCGCCGCCTTCGGCCTCGGCTCGGGGCGAGGGCGGGGCGAAGAGGCGCCGAGCGCGGCAGCCGCGCTGCATTAGCGAGCGAAATTCGGGCGGGGCTGCAAGGCGGCCCCGCCCCGGTGCTGAAATGAGCCGCCTCAGAAGCGGTAGTTGACCTGGACGCCGATTTCCCGCGGGCGGAAGGTGTTGAAGGTGTTCAGCGGCGTATAGTTGGTGAAGGTCAAGCAGGATGCGGTGGTGCAGCCTGTCCGCCCCCCGGTGACCTGGCCGATCGGGTCCTTGGAGTTCATCACGTTGTTGACGAACAAGCTGACGTCGAACTGACTGAGGTCGACGCCGGCGCGGAAGTTCACCAGCTCTGTCTTCGACCGATAGGCCGAGTCGGGCGAGTAGCCAGTCTGGCCGAACTGCTGGAAGTTGTACTGCGGCGTGTAGGTATAGTCGGCGCGGACGTAGGCGTTGTAACGATCCATCAGCCGCCAATTGTATTGCGCCTGAAGGTTGATGCGATATGGCTGCTGCCCGAGGGTGGAGCCCGCGCTCGCGAAAGTCAGCCGCGGCACGCCGGGCGTGACCGGCACCGGACCCAGCGCGCTTTCAGTATACTTTGCGCTGGTGTAGCTGGCGTTCAAGCTGACGGTGAAGCCCTCGAACACGCGAAACTGCGCCTCGAACTCCCCCCCGCGCGAACGGGCGGCCCCAAGGTTCTGCACCCAGTTCTGTCCGCAACCGAGCCGGTTCGGTCCTACCGCGATCTGCAGGCCCGTCCAGTCAAGCTGATAGACGGCGGCGTTCACGGCCAGACGATTACCGAACATGCGCACCTTGGACCCAAGCTCGTAGCTCCAGATGGTGTCGGAATCGAACGCGCTCGGCACGTCCGCGACAGTCAATCCGAGCTCGGCGAGCGCTGGACCGCACTGTCCGGCGCTGAGCGGCGAGTTCACGCCCCCGGCACGATAGCCCTTCGCCGCGGTGAAATAGACTTGGTCGGCCGGCGTGAATTGCCACTGCACAGTGAAGCGAGGGGAAACCGGCGTTTCCTTCACCGTATTGTTGGTGATGCCGCCGGGGACAAATGACGGGTCGTATGAACCGTTGATCGCACCGTAGAAGACCTGCTTGTAGGTGAAGCTGGTCGCCGCCCGGCGCACCCCCGCAGTCAGCTTCAACTGGTCCCACAGCAACAGGTTCACTTCGCCAAAGAAGGCGTTCTCCACGTCCTTGAGGTTCTGGTGACGTGTCGCGTACTCGAGGTTGACCACGCCACGGAAGTTGGGGTCGCCGGCGACGTTGTAGCGTTGCAGGGAACTGACCCCCGCAATGATCTGCGCGGGGCTCTCGACATCTTCGAAGTTGCTGTAGTGGCTGGTGGCGCGCGTGTTCTGGTGGAAGAATCCAAACACATAGCTGAACGGCTTGGAGCCGGCCGGCGACGACAGGCGCACCTCGACGGTGTCTCCCCACCGCTTGTTGTTGGGGCGGAAGTTGCCTCCGTTAAAGACATTCCAAGTCGGCTTCTCGGGTAGCCAGAAGGGGTAGCCAAGGAACAGCGGTGTGATGACGGAGGTGTCGAAGGTGACCGACTTCTGGTGGTCCTCGAAGTAGGCGCCGATCACCCGGAGATCGCCGACGAAGCCAAGATTGTAGTCGCCCGTCAGCGAGAAGACCCTCTGCTCGTTGGTGAAGGGGGTATAGGCGCCGGGGCCTTCGCGCAGGCTCTCATAGTCCCCGAGGTTGTACGCCGGCGCCGGATGAGCGGGATAGCGGTAGGTCGACGCCGTACAGGCCACGGGGTTCACCGCCGTCCGCGCGGTCGGCGACGCCGGTCTGACGTTGCAGCGGTCCACCAGCCCGCCCCATCCCAGCGCGGCCAAGGTGGTCAATTGCGGTCCGAGGACCGGATCCTTCAGATACTCCCCAGCCGCCTTGATAGGGAGGGTCATACTGTTCGCGTCGTGCTGGTTTTCCTTGGAGGCGTAAACCGAGCCGAGCAGCGAGAACTTCGGCGTCACCTGCCAAAGCAGTTGCGCCCGGAGCACGTCCTGCTTCAGCCAGTTGTTGTCCTTGGCGTAGACTGTGCCGCCATAAGGCTCGATCGCGTCAATCCAGCCCGCCTGCTTGCGGTGGAAGACGCTGACGCGGAAGCCCAGCTTGTCCTGCACGATCGGACCGCCCACAGCCACGCCCCCTTCGTAGCCCCAACCGCCGTGATTGGTGTTCGAGAACTGGCCTCGGGCAAAGCCCGAGAACTTCGTCAGGCTCGGGGTCGGGGTGATGAAGCGAACGGTGCCGCCCATCGACGAGCCGCCGAACAAGGTGCCCTGCGGACCGCGCAGCACTTCGACCCGCTCCAGGTCGAACAGCGGCGGGGCGGGCGAGCCGTTCAGCCCGGCGATGTTGTTGGCGTTCCGCTTGGTCAGAGAGACGTCATCCAAGTAGACGCCGGTCACCGCCGCGCCCGCGGTGGAGGACACGCCTCGAATAGCGAATTGGCCAACCGAGCCGCCGGCGCCGGTGGTGGTGATCTGCAGCGACGGCACGACCCGGGACAAGTCGGTCAGCTGCGTCACGCCCTGCTCGTCCAGCGCGCGCTGCGTCACGGCGGTGATGCTGAGGGGGACGCGGCTGACAGTGTCGACCTGACGGGTCGCGGTGACGACTACTTCGGCGAGCAGGCCATCGCCGGCGCCCGGCTCACGGCCGGATTGGGCCTGGGCGTAGGCGGAAGAGGCGAGCAAGGCGAGGCTCGCGGCGGTGGTGAGCAACAGGACGCGGCGACCGGTGGACGACTGGCGCATGTTTCTTCCCCCTAATATTTTGAACGTCTTTTTAACGCGCTCTTTGAAATAGCTAGCATGCCTAACCATAAGGGTGCAATTGCAGTCCAGCCGATTTTTCTTCCCCGTTTTCCGGCGAGCCGGAGGGACCTCAACCCTCGAAGGGCGGCCGTGAGCACAGAACTGGGAGAAGTATTTCGAGTAGGGCCGAGACAGGCCTGCCACGATTGACTTGCCCAGGGGCCTGTTCGACCCGTTCAAATAGCCCGAGGCCGGCGAGGAACTGACACGCGCCTCCCCATCGAACGGGCGCCGACGTGCGCGCCACAGGCGTCGCGTCCAGGCAAAATCGCTTGCTTAGACGGGCGAGCGGGCTTTATTTATTAGGCTGCCTATCATGTAGGTAAGCTAAGAAAAAATCTCGTGGGGAGAAGCTGAGCGATGAGATCCCGGTCGTTCGTACTTGCGCTGGCGTGCGCCGGCCTGCTCTCCCACGCCGCCCTGGCGCAGCAGCGGCCTCAGGGCCCAGCCGCGGGCGCGCCGCCCCAGGACGGCAATGGCCAGTTCCGCGGCACGTTCAGCACCGGCATGCCGAGTTTCCCCGGCCCCCCGCCTGGGGTGCAGCCGCTGCCTGTGGACCTGTTCACGTCCAAGAACTTCTACAAGGAGCAGTCACTCTGGCTGGACCAGCGATACTACCGCTGCAACGCGCCGCGTCAGATCGCGGACATCTGGACCAACGGCCGCATCGGGTCAAAGCCGCCGGGCTCCGCGGCCTGGGGCGACTGCAAATTCGATATGCCGCGCGAGCGGATCGTCAGCCCCTACCCCTACAAGACGGCCAAGGCGCACTACGACGCCCTGATGGCGACCGCGAAGTCGCACGGCGGCCCGACGGCCTACACCAAGGCCAACACGCCTGACTGGGACGGCTACTACACGCGCGACGCAAACGCCGACAAGGGCGCCCAATGGATCTGGGGCACGGTGACCCAGACCCCGACCATCCTGTCGCTGCTGACCCCCGAGTATCAGCGGCGCATGGTGCAGATGGCCTACCACGAAGGGGTGAACAACGCGCCTCAGTGGAACGCCTCCTTCTGCTATCCGGAAGGCTTCATGCGTTTCTGGGCCCAGGCCTCCCAGGGCGGCAACTTCCAACTGACCATGACCCCTTATCGGGTACAATTGCTGTCTGGCATCGCCGCGAACTTCCTTCGCCAGGTCGAGATCGGCAAGCAGCACGCCCAGAAGGTGCCGCAGTGGTACGGCGAGACCATCGGATTCTGGGACGGAGACTCGCTGATCACCTGGACCGCGAACATCCAGCCCTGGACGCTTTCGCACGTGATGTTCGAGACCAGCCCAGCTCTAGAGACGATCGAGATCTTCAAGCCGGCCAAGGACGCCAGCGGCAAGTTCGTCGGCCTCGATCACGAGACCATCTTCTACGACCCGCAAGCCTTCGTTGCGCCCCTCCGAGCCACCTACCGCTACGTCCGTCGCGCCACCGTCGATGATCCTAACGCGCGCTATACCTATATCGAGTGCCTCAGCAACATTAAGAACACCAACGGTCGGCCGACGCAGTTGAACAAAGACGACCCCCGCTTCGTGGACTATTACGGCCGTCCGTGGGCGCAGAACTGGGAAAAGAACTTCGAGCAGGGCTGGGACAAGCCCGACGTCAGCACCGTGCCGGACGACGTGCTCGACGTCCTCAAATAGGCGCCGTGCGTCAACACCAAGTCCTGGCAGCGAACAGATCACCCTTCTCTCCTTACGGGAGAAGGGTGAGCGCCGCTGACTATGCCGATCGAGTCAGGCCGCTAACGCGGCAAGACCCGGACGGTCTTCAGCCGGTCGCGCTTGTCGATCATGATCACGCCTGCCCTGGCCACCACGACGGGTGCGACGAAGTTCCAATACCCCTCAAGCGGGTTGCCGGTGAGCACGATCAGGTCTCCGAGCTTACCGGCCTCCAGGGTCCCGAGATCCGGCCGGTCAATGAGGGCGGCCGAGTTCGGGCCCATGATCTTCACCAGGTCGATCGGGGAGAACACCAGGTTCAGCACCTTCAGCTCGTGGGCGAGGGCGGCGGTGGCGTTGTAGGTGGTGTCGGTGCAATAGCCGAGAGTCACCCCATTGTCGAAGAGGGTGCGGGCGTTGACCGGCTTGTAGCCGGCCTCCCGGCCACGGCCCTCTCCCGCGAGGACGCCCTCGGGCCACGGCTTGCCGTCGCGGAAGGTCGGCTTGTTGTCCTGGTTGAAGACGCCGAACACCGGCGCGCCGAAGCCGGCGCAGGTGGCGACCTGGGCCCCCGCCCCGGCCGTCTCCTTGGCCTGCGCGTCGGTCAGCCAGCCGTAATGGGGCGTATGGATCAGCTTCTTCACGCCCGCCCGGACCGACTCCATCATCGCCCCCGGGCTCACCGCGTGCACTTGGAGCGGAATGCCCGCCTTGTTCGCTTCGTCCATGGCCCAGGCCAGGTTCTTGCGCTCCTGCTCGGTCGGAGCGAACGGATTCTGCGCCGCCGGATAGATCAGCTCGGCGATGGAATCGAGGCCGGCGGCCTTGCCGTCGCGGACGGCCTTGCGGACCTCCTCCTCGGTCTTGGACGCCATGATCGTGGTCCAGCCGGCGGCGACGATCCGCGGGCCCTTGATCGCGCCGCTGTCGATCTGGCGCTTAAGCTGGACGATGGCGGCCGTCTGGTCGCCACCCGACTGCACGGTGGTGACGCCGGACTCCAGCAGCTCGCGCATGCGGGTCGCGGCGGTCTCGGCGAACCACTTTTGAGGTTCGCCCTGGATCAGGTGGCGGTGGACGTCGATGAAGCCCGGCATCACCGTCATGCCCGTGGCGTCGATCCGCGTAGCACCCGGCGCGGCGGGGGCGGCGCCTGCGCCCACCGAGACGATTTTGCCGTCCCGCACCACCACCGAGCCATGCTCGATCACGCGGCCGTCGCCGACGATGATGCGAGCATTGGCGACGACCAGATTCTGCGCCGAGGCGGCGCCCGCCGTGGCCGCGAGCCCGGCAAGGGCCGCCCCAAGGCACGCGATCAAGCGGTTCATCCTGTCTGCTCCTCCCCCCTAGACCCTTTCCGCCCGGCCTTTGAGATCAGGCGCTGCGGGTGCGCCAGCTATCCACGTAGGACTCCCGGGCCTCCCGGGCATAGGGGACCGGCGCGACCTTCACGCGGATCTCCATCTGCTTGTGGCGCTCGACGGTGGTCTTGCCCGTGCCGCCGTTCTCCTCGCCCCAGACCAGGGTGAGGACGTCGCCGATGTTGATATCTTGGTCGACAACGCCCAGTGACAGGGCGGTCCGCTCGTTCCAGCTGTAGCCGCCGAACATTGAGAAACCGACGGTCTTGCCGCCCATCTCGATACGGTCGTACATCGACGAGGCGTAGTTCGACACCGGCATCTCGATGTACTGGCCGGCCTCGCTTCCCTGGACCATCGAGCCGAGCACCTTGGCCACGTCCTCGCCGTTCCAGGCGAAGGTGACCTTCTTGCGCTGCGACTCCGCGCTCATCTTCTCCAGCGCCTCGCGGCCGATGAAATCATGGTCGAACTTCACGAACGGGCCGTAGCCCATCTCGGCCGGGGTGACGTAGTAGTCCTCGATGCTGTTCGATACGAAACTGCCGCCGAGCGAGCCGGCGACCTCGTAGCGGCCAGGACCCAGCCATTCGCGGTACGGCTTCATCTTCTCGCCGGTGTAGACAGCCGGCAGCGGCGAGGGAATCCAGCCCGACTCCAGCGTGATGGAGGAATAGGATCGCGACCCAAGCTGGTAGAGGTCGAACGCCTGGCCGGCCTCAAGGATGGCGTCGCGGATCTCCTCGTACTGCTCGTAAGGTCCCCAGAACTCCAGGCCCGGCGCGCCGGCCATGCCGTGGCGCAGGCCGCGGACGCGGCGGCCGGCGATGTTGATCTCATCCATCGAGAAGAACTTGATCGCCGGGATCGGTCCGCCGTTCAGCTTCTCCAGCAGCGCCCAGGCGTTGGGTCCCTGCAATTGGAAGCGGTAGTGGCGGCGCACCACCGGCTTGCCCATCGGCCGGCCGGGGGAGCGATCATCGCGGCCTACCTTCACGTCGTAGCCGCCGGTCTCGGCGTGGTATTGGATCCAGTTCACGATCGGCTCACGGCCGACGAAGTTGAACTGGTTCTCGGCCAGATAAAACAGGATGCCGTCGCCGACGAGATAGCCATCGTGGTTGCAGGCGACCATCTGCTTCGCCTTGTTAGGCGCAAAGCCCGCGAAGCTGTTGACGGACAAGTGGTTCAGCAGCTTGGCCGCATCCGGACCCTCGACCAGCATCTCGGCCATATGGTGCGATTGGTCGGCCAGGACCACGGAGTCGCGCCAAGCGCGCTGCTCGGCCCGCCAATTGGTGAACTCGGGCGGCACCACCGGATAGATGTAGGCCCCGATCTTGGAGTTCCGGAGCATCTGCACCGGATTGCCGGCGGCCTGGATGGCTTGTTCGAGATTCTGTGGGCGCATGGCCGTCGCCTCCCCTACTGCTTGTCATTCAAATTGATTGTCCGGCGGCGGCGTCCGCCGCGCAGACAGCCTGCCGGGGAGAGCGCCCGAGCCGGCTCAGGCGGGGATCTGCGGCACCACCAGGTGGAATAGTTTCACGGAGCCGTTCCCGGCGGTGACGCTCGCGGTCTCCGACGGCTTTAAGTAGACGCCACCGCCCTTCTTCATGTCGTAATCCTTGCCGTCGAGGCTGATCTTGCCGTCGCCTTCCATCAGGTAGACCAGTTGATGGCGGTCCGCGGCGGTGGCCTCGAACGTCTTGCCGGGCTCGATCCACCGCACGATCGCCTTGACGTTCCTGGCCCCGGCGAGCTGCTCGTTGAGCACCTCGGTCATCTCGCCCACGGCGGTCTTCACCCGCGGCAGCTCGTTGGTGTCGATAAAAGTCGTGGTCATGGTCTTGATGCCTTTTCAGGGATGCTGCGCCGGAGGGGCGACCGTCAGGTCTGCACCCACACGCGGCCGTCGACCCGGTTCCATCGGAGATCCTCGGGCGTCCCGTCGAGGATGGTGGTGACGAAGCGGTTCGGAGCCTGGAACTCGAAGTAGAACAAAGGCTCGCCTTCCGAGGCTTTCAGCCGGTGCTTGTCCTCGGCGGGAATGAACACCATCGTCCCCGGGCCGACCTTGGTCGTGCCTTCGGGCGTGTCGACCGTGCCGTGACCTTCCATGATGAAATAGAAATGCTCGCAGTTCTCGTGCAGGTGATACGGCGATTTTCCGTCGACGGCGTAGTGCATGACGCCGGCAAGCATGTTGTCGGTGTCCGCGAGTTCCTTATTGACGAAGAAGATACGCTCGCGCCCAGGCACGGCAGCCACCAAGCGGGGAAGATCATCCTCGTGGAAGATGTAAGCCACTCCAGGCTCCTCCTAAGCATGTTGCCCGCGGCGGCATCAAACACCCCGCGGCAGCCAGCTTCGCGTCTCGCGCGCGCCAAGCCGGCCGGAAAATGCACCGCCGGGATCGGTGTGTCCATAGAAAGATGAGCCACCCTTACAATAAGGTTGACTGGTTCGACCCCCATCCTGATCGTAGGTTTGCTGGGCTTGCCGCCCCCGCCGCTTTCATGTTGGAAAGCGGCCAGCTTCTTTTTTGGAACGATGATGACTGCGCCCAAGGCGGACAAGCTCAACGCGTCGCACAAGCGGTCCGGTCCCCGTCGGAAGGCGGGTGTGGACGAGGTTCTCAATAACCCGAAGGATGAGGTCATCGTCGCCCCGGCGCTCTCGGGGGTCGCCGGCTACCTTCTGCGTCGCACGCACACCGCGTTCCAGGCCTATTGGATGGCCAAGTTCCACAGCCCGGCGACGCCGATCACGCCCGTCCAGGGCGGGATGCTCGTGGTCGTCGGCAGCAATCCCGGCCTGACCCAGACAGAGCTTGCCCGGATCATGAACGTCGAGGGGCCGACCCTCATGCAGTCGATCGACCGGCTGGAGGAGAACGGTTACGTCCAGCGCACCCGCCGTCCCGGCGACCGCCGCAGCAACTCGCTGCAACTGACCCCGCTCGGGGTCAAGATGGTGGCGGACATCGAGGCCTTCCTGCCTAAGCGGGACGCCGACCTCCTGTGCGACCTGTCGCCGAAGGAACGGGCTGAGTTGCTGCGCCTGCTCACCAAGGCCCTGACCCACGCTCATGGCCGGATGAAGGAGATCTACGCCGAGGAAGACACGCAGCCGGCCGTTCTTCGCAAGCGAACAAGCGGGAAGTAACCGGCCTCCCCCTAGAAGATCTCGCAGCCGGGCAGACCGCAGGAGATCAGACGGTCCGAGGGGAAGTTGGTGATGATCTGGCAGCCGTCTTTGGTGACGATCACTTCTTCCTCGATCCGGGCCGCGCCTGAGCCGTCGGAGGCGCCGCACCAAGTCTCCAGGGCGAACACCATCCCCTCCTTCAAGGGCGTGTTCTGGCCGCGGTAGCGCTTGGATATGATCGGCCGCTCCCACAGGGATAGGCCGACCCCGTGGCCGTACTGGAGCAGGAAGGCCTCGGCCTCGTCGCGGTAGCCGAACTCGTTGGCGTCGGGCCAGACCTGGGCGATCTCGTCCGGCGTGACCCCCGGGCGGACCATGTCGATGGAGGCCGATATCCACTTCGACGCCTTCTCGTAGGCGTCGATCTGGGCGTTGGTCGGCTCGCCGCAGACGAAGCTCCGATAGTAGCAGGTCCGGTAGCCGTTGTAGGAATGCATGATGTCGAGGAACACCATATCGCCCGGCTGGATCATCCGGTCGGAAAAGGTGTGCGAGTGGGGCCGCCCGCGGGGGCCCGAGACGGAATTGACCGCCTCGACCCGTTCGGAGCCCATGCGAAACAGACGGTCGTTGGCGATGGCGACGAGCTCGTTCTCCCGCGTGCCCGGGCGGATCGCCTTGGCGATGTCGACATAGGTGGCGTCGACCATGGCGGCGGCGAGCTTGAGCAGCTCCAGCTCGTCCTGGGTCTTGACCTCCCGGGCGTCCAACATCGCCTGCTGGCCATCGACGACCTGGACGCCCTCGGCCTCCAGGGCCCGCAGCATAGGCAATTCCATGATGTCGATGCCGAGCGGCTCATTCTCGACGCCGTAATGGACCATCGCCTTCTTCACCTGGCGGGCGAAGTCCTCCTGGATGCCCAACCAGAGCGGCAAACCGCCCTGCATGGTGGAGATCGGCGCGGCGACGTGGTCGGCGATCTGCGGGGAGGAGATGCGCTTCGCCGGGGCGGCCGGGTCCCACAACATCGGCGGTCCGTCGGCGGCGCACATGGCGTAGCGCATGAATTTGTCGCGCGCCCACTCGCCGATGTGGGTGCCCGTCAGATAGCGGATATTGTCGAAGTTGAAGCAGAGCACCGCCCCCAGGCCGGCGTGGCGGATCGCGTCCTGCGCCCGGGACAGCCGTTCGCGGTGGAGGCGGTCGTAGTTGACGCCATGCTCCCAGTCCTTGGCCTGGGTGCCCCAGGAGGCGCCGGTATGCGGACGGTTGTACTTCATGACGTCTCCTTCCGTCCTTAGAGCAGGACGCTGATCGGGTTTTCCACAAGGGCCCTGAAGGCGGCGAGCAGTTGGGCCGCGACGGCGCCGTCCACCACGCGGTGATCCACCGCCAGGGTCACGGTCATTTTCGAGACGAAGCGCACGCCGCCGTCTGCGGTCTCGACCGGGCGCCGTTCGGCTGCGCCGACCGCCAGGATGCTGGCATGGGGCGGGTTGATGATGGCGGCGAATTCGCGGACCCCGTACATGCCGAGGTTGGAGATCGCCGCCGCGCCGCCCTGATACTCCTGGGGCTTGAGCTTGCGTTCGCGGGCGCGGCTGGCGAGCTCGCGGATCTCCGCGGAGATCACCGACAGGGACTTTGACCCCGCGTCCCGGATCACCGGCGTGAACAGCCCACCGTCGATGGCGACGGCGACACCGACGTCGGCGCGGCTGAACTGCAGGATCCGATCCTCGGCCCAGACGGCGTTGGCGGCGGGAACCTGCAGCAGGGCGAGGGCGAAAGCCCTGACCACGACGTCATTGACCGAGACCGTCGCGCCGCCGGCCTTGATCCGCTGGCGTAGGGCCAGAAGTTCTTCGACCTCGACCTCGGCGGTGAGGTGGAAATGGGGCACGGTCTGCTTGGACTCGACCAGCCGGCGGGCGATGGTGCGGCGCATCCCGTCGAGGGCGATCTCCTCGAAGGGCGTGTCGGCGTAGATCGCCCTGACCCGGTCGACGCCCGCGCCCGCGGCGAGGGCCGGTCCGGGCGCGGGGAAGAGAGCGGGCGGGGCGGAGCCGGCTTTGGCGGTCCTGACGTCGGCCCCGACGATCCGGCCGTGGGGACCCGAACCTTTCAGTTTCGCAAGGTCCACGCCGGCCTGGGCTGCGAGCCGCCGGGCCAGCGGGGTGACCTTGACGCCGCTGGCCAGAGTGGCGGGGCCGAAATTCTTCTCGGGGGTCCGAACCGCATTCAACGGATCGAACTCGCGCTTGACCGTCTGGGCCGTCGGAGCGGACGTGGAGGACGGCGGGGTCGCCGAGGCGACGCCTTCGCTGGCCATCACCCCCACCACGACGCCGACCGGCACGGTCTCGCCTTCCTGGACCTTGATCTCGATCAGAGTCCCCCCGGCCATGGTCGGGACTTCCATCGAGGTCTTGTCGGTCTCGATCTCGAACAGCAGTTCGCCGGCGGCGACGGCGTCGCCCACCTTCTTGAACCACTTGGTGATCTTGCCCTCGGCGACGGTCTCACCGAGTTGCGGCATCAGCAGGTCCATGGCCGTTTGCCTCCTCAGGCGGCCAGAGCCCGGCGGATGGTCTCGACCACCCGATCGACGCTGGGGATGACCATGTCCTCCAGCAGATCGGCGGCCGGCAGGGGGATATGCGGGCTGGTGATCCGGATCGGCGGGCCATCCAGGTCGTAGAAGGCCTCGTCGGCGATGATCGACACGATCTCGGCGCCCCATCCGAGAACTCGCGGGTTCTCCTCGACGGTGAACACCCGGCCGGTCCTGGCGACGGAGCCGAGTATGGTCCGGGTGTCGAGGGGCACCAGCGAGCGCACGTCGACCACCTCGGCGGAGATGCCGAATTCCGAGGCCAGCCGCTCAGCCGCGGCGAGGGCGCGGTGCACCATCAGGCCCAGGGCGACAATCGTGCAATCGGTCCCCTGGCGAAGGATCTTGGCCGTGCCTAGGGTGTCGACGATCTCGCCATCGGGCGCCTCGCCCTTGGTGGCGTAGAGCCCCTTGTGCTCCATGAACATGACCGGATCGGGATCGCGTACGGCCGCGGCCATCAGCCCGATCACGTCCACCGGGGACGAGGGCGACACCACCTTCAGGCCAGGAAACTGCATGCACCAGTTCTCGACGCACTGGCTGTGCTGGGCGCCGAAGCGCAAGCCGCCGCCGCCGCCGAAGCGGATCACCAACGGACACTTGACCTGCCCGTTGGTCATGTAGCGCGCCTTGGGGATCTCGTTGGCCACGTAGTCGTAACAAACAGCCAGGAAGTCGGCGAACATGATCTCGGCGATGGGCTTCAGCCCTGTCATGGCCGCGCCCATGGCCGCGCCGAGGATGGCCTGCTCCGAGATCGGCGTGTCGCGCACGCGCAGGGGCCCGAACTGCTCCAGCAGGCCCACGGTGGCCTTGAACACGCCCCCGGCCTTGGCGACGTCTTCGCCCAGGAAGACGACGTCCTCGTCACGGGACATCTCCTGGGCGATGCCGCGGGCGACCGCCTCGCGATAGGTCAGTTCCGCCATGCCCAGCCCCCGTCTGCATAGACGTCGGTAAACAGCACATCCATCGAGGTGCTCGGCGCCGCTTTGCACGCCTCGGTGGCGTCGTCGACGATCTTCATGACCTCGGCATCGATCCTGGCCATCTGATCTTCAGTGACGCCGAAGCTCTTCAGGCGCTCCTTGTAGATCTTGATCGGGTCGCGCTTCTTCCATTCCTCCAGTTCGCCCTCGGGCCGGTACTTGGCCGGGTCGGCGCGCGAGTGGCCGGAGTGGCGGTAGGTCATCGCCTCGATCAGCGAGGGGCCGTCGCCGGCGCGGGCCTTGTCGAAGGCCGTGCGCATGGTGCGGAAGACGACGTCGGCGTCATTGCCGTCGATGATGATCCGCTCCAGGCCGTTGGCCGAAGCCCGGTCGGCGGCGGGATACTTGACCGAGGTCACCTCAGAGATCGGGGTGTACTCCATGTAGAGGTTGTTCTCGCAGACGAAGACGACCGGCAGGTTCCAGATCACCGCGAAGTTCAGCGCCTCGTGGAAGGCCCCGATGTTGGTCGTGCCGTCGCCGAAGAAGCAGACCGTGACGTCGCCGGTCTTCTTGTATTGCGCCCGCCAGGCCGCGCCGCAGGCGATGGGCAGGTGCGCGCCGATGATGGCGTACGAGCCCATCACCCCGTGCTCCACCGAGGTCAGGTGCATCGACCCGCCCTTCCCTCGCATCAGGCCATTGTCCCGGCCCATCAGCTCCCCCAGCACCTTCTCCACCGGCACGCCGCGCGCGAGGGTGTGGGCGTGGCCGCGGTAGGTGCAGAAGCTGAGATCGCCCGGCCTCATGGCTGCGGCGACGCCCGCGGCGATGGCTTCCTGGCCGAGGGACAGGTGACTGGTCCCCTTGATCAGGTTCTGGAAGAACAGGTCGTTGGCGCGCTGCTCGGCCTCACGGATGGTGACCTGCAGCCGGTACATTTCCAGGCGCTTTTCCTCGCCGATATCGTCGTTGGCGGACGCTCGTAGGGCGCTCGGCCTCGATGCTTTGGCCATGGAGACTCTGGGCTCCCCTCGCGACCCATTATCAGGTCGCCCGCGCCGTGCGGGCTACACGACGATGTGAATCAATATCGGCAAAACTGGGATATCGGCAAAGGATTCCGTTTTTATCTGCAAATTGTCAAATTGATCGAACGGGGCTTGACGCCGGCCGGCGCGCTTCACACTTTCGCCAAAGCATGAAAGACAGGCGCATGGCTGCCGACACCCAACCGCTTGCGGCCAACCTCAACACCCCGGCCGGTCGATCCAATTCCCTGACCCGGTCGGTGTACGAGCAACTTCGCGCCGAGCTGCTGTCCGGCCACTATCGCCCTGGGGAAAAGCTTCCCGCCGAAGAGCTGCGCCAACGGTTCCAAATGGGGTCCAGCCCGATCCGCGAGGCGCTGAACCGGCTTTTGGCGGAAGGCTTCGTCTCGCTCGAGGACCAGAAGGGCTTTCGCGTCGCGCCCGTCAGCCTCGAGGACCTCGAGGAACTGGTGCAGGCCCGGCGCCTCGTCGATGGCGAGGCCGTCATCCAGAGCATCCGCCGCGGCGACACGGCCTGGGAGGAGGGTCTGGTCCTCGCGCTGCATCGACTGTCGCGGGTTCAGCGGCGCGTGGGCGATGATCTGGTCGGCGACAATCCCGATTGGGAGCGGCTGCACCGCGCCTTCCATATGGCGCTGGTCAGCGGCTGCGGATCCCGGTGGTTGTGCAGGATCAGCGAGCAACTGTTCGACAACGCCGAACGCTATCGGCAGCTCGTCTCCCGCGATCTTTCCGAACGCAATGAGCTCGAGGAACATCAGGCGATCACCCGGGCCTGCCTCGAGGGGCGGGCCGACGACGCGGTGGCCCTGCTCGGCGAGCATTATGGCCGCACCAGCCGGATGATCGCCGAGTCGCTCAACGTCTGATCGCGCCTAAGCGTTTACGGCTCCAGCACTTTTCCCTTGGTCTCGGGCAACAGGAAGGCGGCGACGGCCATGGTCGCATAGGCGCTGGCGGCGAAGACGCCGATGGCGAACCCCAAGCCCATCCTCGCCGACAGGAAGCCCACCAGCGCTGGGAACAGCGCGCCGACGGCGCGGCCGACGTTGTAGGTGAAGCCCTGACCGACCCCACGCACACGGGTCGGGAACAGCTCCGCATAGAAGGCGCCCTGCGCGCTGAACACCCCAGAAGCGAAGAAGCCGAGGGGTGCGCCCAGGATCAGCATGGCGGCGTTCGTGATCGGGATCATGGTGTAGCTGAGCACCACGACCAGGGCGCCGACGGCGAACACCAGGAAGGTCATGCGCCGCCCGATGTGGTCGGCGAGATAGGCGCCGGTCATGTAGCCGCAGAAGGAGCCGGCTATCAGCACCCCCAGATAACCGGTGGTGTCGAGGATCGAGAGCCCGCGCTCCGTCCGCAGATAGGTTGGGAGCCAGGTCGTGACGGCTGCATAGCCGCCTTGGGCGCCGGTTCCCAAAAGGCCGCCGAGGAGGGTGACCTTCAGGAGCGGAGGACGGAACACCTCGAGCACCGAGGGCCGGTCGCCTGACTCGGAGGTGAGCTTGCGGGAGCGGGTGTAGACCTCGGGCTCCTCCACCAGGCGGCGCACGAAGAAGATCATGACAGCCGGGCTGACGCCGATGAAGAACAGCACCCGCCAGGCGAGCGCTTCGGGCAGCACCGAGAAGAGGAGTCCGGCCAGGATCGCAGCAAGGGCCCAGCCGACGGCCCAAGAGGCCTGCATGGAGCCCAGCGCCTTGCCTCGATGCTCTGGGCGGATGGTCTCGGCCAGGAGCACGGCCCCGGCCGCCCACTCGCCGCCGAAGCCCAGCCCCATCAGCGCGCGCGCGACGAATAGCTGCTCGTAGGTCTGCGCCAATCCGCAGAGGAAGGTGAAACCCGCAAACCAGGCGATGGAGATCTGCAGCGTCCTGACCCGGCCGATCCGGTCGGCGAGCCAGCCCGCGATCCAGCCGCCGCAGGCGGAGAGAAGCAGGGCGGCGGTCGCCACTTGGCCGGCCTCCGCGCGGGTGACGCCCCAGACTGCGATTAGGGCGGGGATGACGAAGCTGTAGATCTGGACGTCGAGGGCGTCCAAACCCCAGCCGCCCATGCAAGCCCAGAGGGTCCGCCGCTCTTTGCCGCCCAGCTCCTGATACCAGCCCAAAATCGGGCGAACGGGGGCTGTCGCCGCAGATTTCGTTGTTCCTGTCATTTTCTGGTCTTTTGTCGAATTCTGGTCATATTCAACACGGATGCGGCGAGGCGCCAATGGCGCCCGCCGCCCCCTGCCCTGCGAACGGAGAGTGATGTGAGAGTCGGTTTCATCGGGTTGGGCAAGATGGGCGCGGTGATGGCGCAGCGCCTGATCGAGGGCGGCCATGAGGTGATGGTCTACAACCGTACCGCCTTGAAGCTCACGCCCCTGGTCGCCGCCGGAGCCGAGGCCGCCGCCTCGGCCGGCGAGGCGGCCCGGCACGGCGGGTTGGTGCTAACCATGCTGGGCGACGACGCGGCGCTGGAAGCCGTGGGCGCCGAGCTGATCGAGGCCCTGCCTGCCGGGGGGATCCACGTGGCTATGGGCACGCACGGGATCGTGGCGGTGCGTCGCTGGGCGGAGGCTCACGCCGCCAAAGGCCAGCACCTTGTCTCGGCGCCCATGCTGGGACGCCCCGAGGCGGTGGCGGCCGGAAAGGCCTCCATCGTGGCCGCCGGCTCAGCCGAGGCCATGGCCCGCTGCGCCCCCCTGTTCGAGAACCTTGGCCAGCGCACCTTCGACGCCGGAACCGACCCGACCGGCGCAGCCGCGGTCAAGGTCGCCAACAACTTCCTCCTGGGCTGCGCCATCGAGGCGATGGGCGAGGCCTTCTCCCTGGTCGAGAAGACGGGGGTCGACGCCAAGGTCTTCCACGACGTGATCACCGACGGCCTGTTCGCCTCGCCCGCCTACACCACCTATGCCGGGATCATCGCCAACAAGGCCTACGACAAGGTGGGCTTCGGGGTGAAGCAGGCGCTGAAGGACCTCGGGCTGGCGCTTGCCGCCGGAGAGGCGGCGCATGTCCCCCTGCCGAGCGGCAATGTCTGGCGCGACCGCCTGCTGGGCGCGCAGGCCCACGGCGACGGCGACAAGGACTGGTCCGTGATGGCGCGCGAGCAGGCCCGGGCGTCGGGCCTGGTTTGACCATGGGCGCGGCTGAAGACCGCAAGGACGTTCGCACGCCGGTGACGGTGCTGACGGGGTTCCTGGGAAGCGGCAAGACCACCCTGCTCAACCGCGCGCTCTCGCACCCGTCGATGGCGCGGACGGTGGTGGTGATCAATGAGTTCGGCGATATCGCCCTGGACCACGCCCTGGCGGCGGCCAGCGACGACAATATCGTGGTGTTGGAGAACGGCTGCCTCTGCTGCACCGTGTTCGGCGATCTGGTCCAGACCCTGAACCGGCTCTACTACGCCCGCGAGCACGGGGATATCCCGCCCTTCGACCACATGGTGATCGAGACCTCGGGGCTGGCCGATCCCACCACGGTGCTTCAGGCCTTCCTGTCGGACCCGACGCTGGAAGGGCTCTACTGGGTAGGTTCAGTGGTCGTCACCGTGGACGCGGTGAACGGGCCAGGGACCTTGGACGAGCACGAGGAGGCGGTGCGCCAGATCGCCCTGGCCGACCACATCCTGCTCACCAAGCTGGACATGATGGACCCCGAGGCGGCGACTGGGCGCCGGCGGGAACTGACCGCGCGTCTTCGCCGGCTGAACCCGGCGGCCGCAATCGGCCGGGCGGACCAGCCTGGGCGGGACGCGGTCTCGCTGCTGGCGAGGCCCGGCTGCGATCCGTCGAGGAGCGGGGAAGGCCTGCGGGATTGGCTCAATACCGGGGCCTACGCGCATGACCCGTGTGAGGCAGATCACAACCACGCTGGGGATGAGCATCATCACCCGCACGACAGGGCGATCGCCGCCTTCAGTTTGGTGCGCGAGGAGCCGACAACGCGCGAGGCCCTGCAACTCCTCCTGTCGACCATCGAGAAGAACCTCGGCCCCAACCTCCTACGGGTGAAGGGGCTGGTCCATGTCGCGGAGGACCCCGACCGCCCAGCCGTCATCCAGGGGGCGCAACATCTGCTGCACAACGCCGTCTGGCTAGAGCGCTGGCCGGACGACGACCGCCGGACCCGGATCGTGTTCATCACCAAGAACATGCCGCCGCGTGACCTGGAGGAGATGGTCACCTTGCTCGACCGGGTCGCCACCCGGACCGCGGCCGCGAGGGCCCGCGCCGGCGCGCGGGGCGAATAGGGCCGTTCAGAGCGCTCTGGAAACGGCGCGTGTCGACTGCGTTGGCGGGGGGAGCGCCCGCCCCCTAGGGCTGTCAGAACCTGCGCCGGAGATCCGCCGAGACAATGGTTCGGCCGTAGCCGACGAAGGCGATGTGGATGCTGGTCAGTGAAACGCCGCCGCCGAGGCGCACGGTGGTGTCGCGACCGAGGTCGCGCCGCCGATAGGGAACGGGCGGCGGCCCTTCAATTTTGCGCTGACAACGCCGTCGCGATCATTTGCGCGGCCGGATAGAACGCAAAACACCGTGTTCGTCCGTGATGAAGTTATTGTCCTCCTGCAGGCAGACAAATTCCTGCAACTCGGCGTCCGACGTCTTGTAGGTCTTCTTGGTGACCCAGGGCTTTTCCAGGATATTGGGGTCGGTGAGGGTGATCTCCGTGTCCCAGCCCTCTCGGGTCAGCTTGATCCGCTCGACGATGTGCAGCTTGTCGGTATGGGGCACGCCCGCCTGGATATCCGGTGCGGTGTGCATGCCCACGGTGTCGATCACCAGGGTGTCGCCCTCCCACCAGCCGACGGAATGGCCGTTGTAGGTGGGGATCAGATCCTCGCCCCGTGGATGGTCACGACCGTCCATCCAGATCCAGCGGACGCTGTTCTGGTATTCGTAGATCATGGTGATCAGCTTGGGCGTATGGAAGATCTGCACCGGATAGACCCGGGTCATGATCAACGGCAGGCCCGGAGGGGCGCAGGAGCCGGTCTTGTCGCGGGCGTTCTCGCCGGCGGCGCGGGCCGCCTGGACGTCCTGCCAGACCTTCATCGCATCGGGCTTCAGCGGCGGATCGGGCTTGAACCCCGCTGGGCCTTCGGGCTGGTTCACCCACCAGACACCGGTGAGGTTGAAGGCCGGCTTGCCGGACTTGCGCGCCATCTTCGGCGCGACCGGCAGCCCGCCCGGGGCGGCGGGCTGGGCCAAGACAGGCGCGGCGACGGCTGCGGCGACCATGGCGATAAGGGCGAGACGAAGCGACATCCGGGCCTCAATGCTCGGTCAGGACTTTGCCATCGGGAGTGGTGACGCTGAATATCCGTCCTCCCTTGGCGCCGTCACGGAAGGGATTCAGCACCACGGAGACTTTGTCGCCGGCCTTCAAGGATGTCGGACGCCATCCACGACGCATCGCCAGGTTCGGGCTGGTCAACTCAATGCTGTATTCCGACACCTTGCCCCCCTCCTCTACGGAGACGAACAGAAAGCCGTGGGGGTTGGTCCACTGATACTTTGTCACCACCCCCTGGATGGTCTCGGTCCTGGTCAGGTCGAACATCGCCGCCGAATGGTGGGCGGCGGCGGCTCCGGCCGTCAGAAAGACGGCGCCTGCCAGAAAAACGCTCGCTAGCCCCTTGGGCATCATTCACTCCTCGAGCAGCTTGAGTGGAGAAGAGCGCGCGCGGCGACACGCCGCCAAAGCGATCAATAATACATTCCAACTAACGGCCACCCGGCGCGACAAAGCCGGTCACGCCGCCTGCCCCGTTTGGATTTCGATTGTTTTCCAGACAGACGTACTCAATGATGTTCAGGTCTGAACGCTGGTCGAAGACCTTCTTCATCGTGATAGGCCGCGAATAAGCCTTCGGGTCTATCGCCGTGACCTCAAGTTCCAGCTTGTCGGCCTTGCGCGTGTATCGTTGCACCACCCTCAGCTCGTCGGAATGGGGCAGCAACTGACCGTCCAACTGGGTGGTGGTCCGCAAGCCGACAGTGTCCACCACCAGGGTCGATCCTTCCCACCGGCCCACGGAGTGGCCGACATAAGTCGGGTCCAATTGGTCAGCCGACGGATGCTCCCGCCCGTCCATGAACACGCGCTGCACCTGCCCCATGTATTCAGTGATGACTGTGACCTGCCCCGGGGTTTCCAAGATCTCGATGGGATAGGGCGCCAACAGCACCCGCGGTATGCCCGGCGGAAAGCAGTCTGGCGTGTTGTCGCCGATGGGCGCGCCCCGCCGCCCCGCCGCCCGCACTTCGGCGAAGCGCTCCGCGAACGGAGACTTTAGAAACTCGTCGGAATCCCTCGGAAAACCTGATGAGGCCTCCGTGTACCATATTCCCGCGAGACTTCCGGGGCCCGAGATCGAAGGCGGCGCGGAGGCCGCAAGCGAAATCGGTGCGACCATGCTGGCGGCCAAGACCGCTGCGCAGAACACGGATACGACGCGGAACGGTCCAGCCTTCTTCATGTTGCGCTTCCCACTAGGTCATGCCTTGGAATTAAGAGGCCGGACCGATCCGGCATTTCACTGAGAGAGCGCCTCAAATCGCGGCGCATGCGCGCGACACGGCCCGCGCGAGACGCTCGACGCCTTCGCGAATTACCGCCTCGGAATAGAGTGAAAAACTCAATCGCAGGGCGTTTCTGCGTGGCTGATCCGGATAGCAGGCCGAGCTCGGCACAAAGCTCAGCTTTTCCGTCGCGATGGCGTCGGCCAGCACGGCGTCAGCGTCGACCCCTTCGGGCAATTCAAGCCATATGAACAGCCCTCCCTCGGGGGGGCGCCAGGAGACGCCCGCCGGCATCAGCTCCGCCAGGGCTTCCAGCATGGCGTCGCGACGCCGGCGGTAGATCGCGCGAAGATCGGTGTAGTACGCCTCGTCGAGGTAGGGCATAGCCGCAGCGAGCGCGGCCTGACTGATCGAGTTGGCCTGAAGGTCGAGGGCCTGCTTCAGCAATACCACCTGACGGATGATGACCCGCGGCGCCACAATCCAGCCAAGCCGAAGCCCGGGCGAGATGGTCTTCGAGAAGGTGCCGCAATAGGCGACGGGGGAAGCCTCGACGCCGCCTTGCGCCGCCGCCAGGGCGGCGAGCGACGATGGCGGGGGCGCCTCGTAGTACAGGCCGCAGTAGGCCGCATCCTCGATGATCAGCGTGCCGGCGGCCCGCGCGGCGGCGATCATTTCCAGACGCCGCTCCATGGGCATTGTAAACCCAGTCGGGTTCGCGAAATCCGGCATGACGTAGGCGATTTTCGCGTCCGGCCACGCGCCGCCCTCCGGCAAGGAGGCGTAAGCCACCCCCCTCAGACTGAACGCCTGTAGCGCGCCGGGGTAGGTCGGCCTGGCCGACAACACAAGGTCGGAGGGATTGAGCAGCAACTCCCCGAGCAGGCTGATGGCCTGCTGGGCGCCGTTGACCACAACTACATTTTCAAGCTCGCAAGGGACGCCGGCGCGACACATACGCGCGACGATCGCCGCCCGGAGATCCACATCGCCTTCGGATGCGACGTACTGCATCGCACGGCGGGCGCGCCCCTCGTCGTCCAGCACGAACCGATGAGCCTCCGCAATACGCGCCCGAGGGAACAGCGTCGCGTCCGGCATGCCCCCAGCGAACGAAATGGCGCCCGGCTGATTTGCCATCTTCAGCAACTCGCGGATGGCCGACGGCTCGACTCGCGCCGCGCCAGCCGAAAAGCGGGCCTCCCAACACACCAACGTCAACACCCGCCCCCGTGAAGCTTTTCGCCCGCACCTGCGAACGACTCCAATTCACCACTATTTTTCTTTTTCAGCAATTTAATTTTCAAGAAATTTCCCTACCCATCCAACGACTACCGCTCAGCACGGGACATGTCGGGCCAATTTTTTTCTGTATCTGACAATATCGGAAATGACTTGACGGGGCGGCGCCTCCGGAAAAGGCCGAAGTTGCGATAATGGAAAAAGTCGTAGATTGAGGTGCCGTCCGGCCGAGAGCGTGCGATCATTCAGCCGGCGCACCGGAAGCAGACCGAGTTTCAAGGCAGACAATGGCAAGCAGCCAGATCTTTGACCCGGGTCAACCTGGCCCCGCCCTTCGCAACCTTCGTCGTCAGCGCCGATGGACCTTGGCGGAGGTGAGCCAGCGGACAGGGCTCCCAGTCTCGACGCTGTCCAAGCTCGAAACCGGCAAGATGTCGCTGACTTACGACAAACTGATGCGGTTGGCCGCCGGCCTGGAGGTGGACGTCTCCAGTCTGCTGGGCAGCGAACCTAAGCCGGAAGTCCAGCCTGTCACAGCCGGTCGCCGAAGCATCAGCCGCTTGGGCGAGGGGCGAGAGCTCGACACGGGGACGTATTTCTATCGCTATCTGGCGCCCGACCTGCTGACAAAGCACTTCGTGCCGATCTACGGCGAGGTTAAAGCCCGCTCCATCGAGGAATTCGGGGAACTCATTCGGCACCCTGGCGAGGAATTCATCTATGTACTGGAAGGTGTAGTCGAGGTTCATTCGGAATTTTACTCACCGGTCCGGCTAGAGGCGGGCGAATCCATCTACTTCGACAGCCAGATGGGGCACGCCTACATCGCCGGTGCGCCCGGGCGCTGCGCCATGCTGTCCATCTGCTCGGCGACCGACACCCACCTGCTCGACCTGCACATCTCTTCCGGCGACTCGGCGGCCTCGGCGGCCTCGGCGGAACGGCGCGCCTTCCTCGAGGTGCACGAGGCCGGGGGCGCGGACCAGCCGAAGGAGGCTCGCGCTGCAAAGCGTCCGGCCGCAAAGCCCCGCCGCAAAGCCGCCAAGCCGCGCCCCGCCTAGTCTGGCCGCCCCAGCCTTCAACCGGCGATCGCCGGCGGGGCGTCCGAACCGGCCTGCGCCTGCAACACGGAATGGCGGCGCGCATAGAGGAAGTAGACCAGCAGCCCGATCCCCAGCCACAAGACGAAGCGTAGGAAGGTGGCCCCCGGCAGGCTGGTGGCGAGGCCGAGACAGGCGATCACCCCCAGCGACCCCGTCACCCGTCCGAACGGCGCCCGGAACGGCCGCGGCTGATCGGGATGCTTGATCCTGAGGTAGACCACTCCGCCGCAGATCAGGGCGAACGAGATCAGCGTCCCTACCGAAACCAGTTCCCCGAGCAGGCCGATCGGAAACAGCCCGGCGAGAACGGCCGCCGCCGCCGCCGTGACGACGGTGCCGAACGCAGGCGTCCGCCGACGCGGGCTCACCCGACAGAAGGCGGCTGGCAGAAGACCGTCCCGGGACATCGAATAGAAGATGCGCGATTGGCCGTAGAGCAGCACCAGCACCGTCGAGGCCAGGCCCACCGCCGCGCCAAGGGTCACCACGGGCTTCAGCCACGCCAGCGCTGCGCCGACATGGTCGACCGCCGCATAGAGGGGCGCCGGGACGTTGAGCACGCTCAAAGGGGCTAGGCCGGTGATCACCAGGCTGACCAGGATGTAGAGCACGGTGCAGATGAGCAGCGATCCGATGATGCCGATCGGCATGTTCCTCTGCGGATTCTTCACCTCCTGCGCCGCCGTCGAGAGCGCCTCGAAGCCGAGGTAGGCGAAGAAGATCAGGCCGGCGGCGGCGAAGACCCCATGCACCCCATAGCGGTCGGTCCCCGCCGCCGGATCGATCTCCCGCGGCGGGATGAAGGGCGTCCAGTTGGCGGCGTCCACATGCAGGAAGCCGAACACCACGACGAGGCTGATCACCACGAGCTTCAGGGCGACGACGACGTTGTTGAAGCGCGCCGAATGACCTGTGCCCGCCAGCAGGATCGCCGCGGTCGCCACGATCAGGCCGATGGCGGGAAGGTTGATCCACGCCCCCGTGGTCACAAAGCCATGCCCTTCGAACGAAAGGGGCGCCTGACTCAACGCCGCCGGCACGGCGACGCCCAGATCCTTGAGCAGGCCGACGAAATACCCCGACCAGCCGACCGCGACGGCGGAGGCCGCGAACAGGTATTCGATGATCAGATCCCAGGCCACGATCCAGGCCACGACTCCCCGAAGGCGGCGTAGGCGTAGGTGTAGGCCGATCCGGACACCGGCATCATGGCGGCCAGTTCCGCATAGCAGAACGCCGCCAGGGCGCAGGCGACGCCGGCGAGCACGAAGGACAGGACGATGGCGGGGCCCGCATGCTGGGCCGCCGCCTGACCGGTCAGGACGAAGATCCCCGCGCCGATCGTCACCCCGACACCCAGCGCCAGCAAATGAAAGGGGCCAAGGCTCCGCTGCAGCGTATGCTCCCCCTCCTCCTGAGACTGCGCGATCAGCGCGGCGATAGGTTTCTTCAAGAATGGATCCACGAACGCCCCCACTGGCGCCGCGACGCGGCGCAACCAGAATTTCCGCTGCTGTCGGTCTTTGCGAACGGCGCCCGCGCCTATCCGCCGTTCGGCTTGGCCGGCTTGAGGCCGAGTTGCTCGGCCAGCCAGGCGTGGCGGTCGGCCGAGGCCTGCGCGTTCAACTGGTGGCCGGCGTCGTACCAGAGGATCTTCTTCGGGCGTTTGGCTAGACCCTGATAGGCCTTGGCGTCGTAGACGCTGACCAGTTCGTCCTTCAGCCCGCCCTGGAACAGGAAGCGGGTGGGCGCCGCCCGGCCGATGAAATGTGACGCTCCGATGGGCTCCAGCGCGGCCAGCCAACGGGCGCGTTGCTCGGGCGGCAGGTCGTCCAGCGGCCCCTTCTTGGCGTCGGGGCCCGTGAAGTGGTCGTAGTAGCCTCCGTCCCCGACCACCAGCGCATAGGCCTTGATGCGCGTCTCCAAACCCGCCAACAGCCCCCCTTGGGCGGCTCCGTAGCTGCGGCCGTCATAGGCGATCCGGCTCGGATCGACGTCAGGGCGGGACGCCAGCAAATCCACTGCGCGCCGCCAATCCACAGCGAGCTGGACGATGTCGTCGACATCCCGCTCGTCGAGATGCAGCACTTCGGCGAACACGCCGCGCCGCGCCCCGCGCGAGAAGGGCGCATCGATCGCCAGGGTGATCGCACCCATCTTGGCGACACTGGTCGCCTCCGCCATCGTGGGCGCTCCGTCGGCGGTCCCGGGCGCGCCATGACCGACCAACACCGCGGGCAGGCGCCCCGGCAGAGGCGGTCGGATCATGACCCCCGTGACGCGCCCACCCTTGGGACTGGCGTAGGAAATTGTTTCAACGGTCAGGCCGTCCCGGACTTCGCTGGCCTCGACCTTGAAGTCGAGCGGCGCAGCAGCGTCGTAGTCGAACAGACGCAACATCTGTGCGCTCGGCGCCGGCGCGGAACCTGAAGCGCAGCCAGCACACAGCAGCGCAATGGCCGCACCAAATGCCGGAACGGCCCGCAGCAGGCGAACGTTCGAATTCATGTCCATTCCCTTGAGAAGGAGGAAAAATGGAGGCCGCCCCTGGCGTGAAGACGGCCTCCTCAGGAGAACCGTCAGTATTTGAAGCGCATGCCCACGCGGTAGGCACGGCCTACGACATCGAAATACGGTCCCGAGTCGAAGACGCCGAAGGGGAACGGCGGCGATACGTCGAAGGCGTTGTTGACCACCCCGAATATCTGCACACGGCGGCCGCTGGCCTTGGAGACGATGTCGTAGGTCGCGGTGAGGTTGGTGTAGAAGGTCGACTTGACGTCATTGAGGTTGGCGCCCGTCGCCGTGCCTGGAACCATACGGTTGTTCAGCTTGCCCGCAGACAGGTATCGCCCCTGAACGGTCGCGCTGAACGGACCGAGGTCGTAGGTCAACGACCCATTCCAGACCCAATCGGGCGTCGATGCTCCATTGGTGTATTGACCCGCGCGATCGGCCCTCCCGCCCGAATCGACGGTGACGAGTTCCCGCAGATAGGTGCCCATGAACCGCAGGGTCATATTGCCCGGCGCCGGTCGATAGAGGGCCGAAAGGGGCGTGCGGTAGCTGGCCTCGATGTCGACGCCGCTGGTGTAGAGGGCGTTGAGGTTGAGCTGCGGATTGCGCACGCTCAACAGCGCGCCGGCGGGACTGCGCTCCACCAAGGCGCAAAGATCGGCGGCGCCGGCGAAACAGCGGTCCAGGATCAATTGGCCGCCCAACGTGGCGATCTGGCCCGCGATCTGGATATCGAAATAGTCCAGCGACAGGCTGAAGCCCTTCAGCCAGCTCGGACGGTACACCATGCCGGCGGTCCAGGTATCCGCCTTCTCCGGCCGCAGGCTGGTCGGATTCCCCTGAGTCAGGACGGTGGCGAATACCGAACCGCCGGTCACCGGATCGACCACGCCGACGATCATGCTGGCGGTGGTGGTGAACATTTCCGCGAGGTTCGGCGCGCGGATGTCCCGGGAACGCGCCACACGGAACCGAAGGTCATCGTTGACGTCGAGGGTGGCGCCCAGCTTCCAGGTCGTTACGGCGCCGGAGGTGCTGTAGTCGGTTCGCCGGATCGCGCCGTTCAAGTCCAAGGCCTTGATCAGCGGCAGGTCCCGGGCCAAGGGCGCCGATACTTCGCCGTAGAACTCCGACAGGTGATAGTCGCCCTTTATCGGCTGCCAGTTGCCCACGTTGTAGCCGCGGGCGAGCGCGAGCGGATCCACCACCCGACCGATGCTCTCATCGCGGTATTCGAACCCGGCCGCGACGACCACATCCCCTGCCCAGGTGGCGAAGGCCGGACCTTCCACATTGACGGCGGCGACCTGCTGCTCGGTGCGCTGGTCGGCGACCATCGTGCCCATGACGTAGCGGATCGCCTCGGGCGAAGGCGCGCCGTTGCCGAAGAGGTTCAGCGGCACGCAGCCGTTGCCAGGATTGGTGAGCGTTGACCGACAGACGATCTGGCCGTTGGCCGGGTTGATCACCGGATCGATGGCTAGCCGCCAGTTCGCCTCGATACGGTTGTTGCGATACTCGGTGTGGTAATCGTTCTTACCGTACTGGTAGTAGGCGTCCCACGACCAGCGCCCGAGTTTGCCGTTCAATCCGAATACGACCCGGGCCGTTTCGTTGCGGGCCAGCGGCCGGATGTGGCCGAGATCCTCGTTCTGCCGCCCCATGCTGAAGCTCGTGAGGCCGTTCGCCTGCATGGCGTTGCGGATACTGGCCGGCAGATACGGGTTGTCGTTCCGAACCGTGATGTTGCCCAGGTCCCGCGACACCGGCCCCACCGGTTCGTAGCTGGCTTTCCCATAGGAGCCTTCCACGAACAGACTCAGCTTCTCGGACACGTCGAAACTGACGTGAGACAAGGCGGCGAACCGCTCGCCGGGAGCCTTGATCATGGCCCCCTTACCTGGAGACAGCCCGTAGTTGTCCCGGCCGCCAAGCATGTAGACGCCAAAGGTTTGGCCGCCGCTGAACTGAAAGGGCGCCCCGCCCGGGGCGAACGCCGTGCCGGCCAGCGGCCCCGACGTGATCAGCCCGCCGTTGGTCGCGCCGGCAAAGCGGACGCCCTGGCCATAGATGATCGCGGGCAGCCCATTGGTGCGCCAGCCGGTGTTGCCGACGCTGTTGCGCTCTTCCCGGCCCCACGCACGGGTGTACTGGTCCCCTACGCCTTCGCCGTCGTTGTACTCGCCGCCGACCAGGATGTGGCCGCGTCCGCCCGCAAAGCCGGCGCCCGCAGCCAGGGCGATCTTTCGGGTGATGTCGTCACCCCGTTCCGATTCGCCGTATTGAACCTCGCCCTCCAGCCCCTGGAGGTTCTTCTTCAGCCGGATATTGACCACGCCGGCCACAGCGTCCGAACCCCACGCGGCTGAGGCGCCCCCCGTCACCACTTCCATCCGCGACACCAGAATCGAGGGCACGAGATTGAGGTCGACGGTCCCGGTGTCCGAGGTCGGCACATGGCGGCGCCCGTCAATCAGGACCAGAGTCCGCGTGATGCCGAGGGAACGCAGATCGAGATAGTTCTGCCCATACCCGGCAAGAAACGGATTTGTGGTGGGGGTGGAGGTGCTGCGGAAGGACGGAACCTCGTTCAACACCTCGGCGATGTTGACGGCGGCGCGCCGCTCCAGATCCACCTCGCCCACCACCGTCGTCGGCGTCGGCGCAGATGCCCCAATCGATCCGATCCGGGAGGCGGTGACCACCACCTGATCGAGCGGGTCGGCAGCCTCCTGCGCCATCGCCGCGCCGGCAGACAGGCCCAAGGCGAGCCCGCTCGTCATAGCCAGCAAGGCCCGCTTCGTCGGGCGCCTCAATCTCGTAACATGAACCATTCGTATCCCCCATCGCCGGCGCACGGGATCACCCGCCACCACCTCATCGCTCAAATTTTTCAGATGAGAAAAATTATCTTCTTCAGAAAAACACTTTCGGCGCGCCTTGCAACATATTTTTTTACAAGGGGGAAGCGACCCGCCGCCAGCGGCTGGCGCATTGCAATTGGCGAAGAACGCCCCCTCGTCACGTTCGGACTAATTAACAATATAATACAGTACATTATATATCTTCATCGCCGGTGGCCCCGCCGAAGCCGCAAAGGCGGGGGGGGGCCCTCCACACCTCCGGGCTTCGCCGTAAAGCTACCAATTTCGCCGCGTCGCCGGATTTTTCAGCACTTCGCTCTCAGGTTAGGCGCCAGCCCCACAAGCTCCGCGCCCATAGAGAGAACGACGAAATCGCGCTCGCATGCGAAAATATGTTTCAAAAAATTCTGATTTAGATATTTCCAACGCTGACGACCTGCCCGAAGGGCGGCGCGGAGGGAATTCGATGTATACGGCGAGCCACGCCCTTTTGGACGCGCTAACCCAGGCCGGCGTGTCCTACATCTTCGGAAATTTCGGGAGCGATCATCCGGCGCTGCTGGAAGCGATCTCGGAAGCGGACGCCCACGGCCGCCCCGTCCCCAAGATCGTCACCGCGCCCTACGAGATGGTCGGCCTCGCCGCCGCGGGAGGCTACGCGCAGGTGTCAGGCCGGCCGCAGGCGGTAGTCGTCCACGTCGAGTGCGGCACCCAGAGCCTGGCGGGCGCCGTGCACAACGTGTCGCGCGCCCGCATACCGGTGCTGATTTTCGCCGGCCTGTCGCCCTTCACCCAGCACGGCGAGGCCAAGGGCAGCCGCAACGAATTCATCCAGTGGATCCAGGACGTATCCGACCAGCGGGGCATCGTTCGCGGCTATATGAAATACGACAACGAGCTCCGCTCTCCCGCCAACGTCGAGCAGATCGTGTGGCGGTCGCTGCAGCTCGCGACGAGCGATCCCAAGGGCCCGGTGTACCTGACCGGCGCACGGGAGGTGATGGAGGCGCGGGCCAAACCGCATAAAGGCTCGCCGGCCGCCTGGCGCCCGCTGGAGCCGGCGGCGCTGAGCGAAGACGGGTTGCAGGCGCTGGTTCGCGACCTGCGCGGCGCCAGACGGCCGCTGGTCGTCACCTCCTACATGGGGCGCAATCCCGCAGCCGTGCCGGAACTGGTCCGGCTGTGCGAACGGCTTGGGGCGGGCGTGCTGGAATCGGCCCCCAGCTACATGAACTTCCCCCACGACAATCCCCTCTACCAGGGCTGCCAGTGGAATGAGCCGCACCAGAACGAGGCGTTGGCCGAGGCCGACGTGGTGCTGGTGCTGGACAGCGACGTCCCTTGGATCCCGACCATCAGCCGGCCGAACCGGCGGGCGAAAGTGCACCACATCGACGTCGACCCGCTGAAGCAGGGCATGCCCCTGTGGGGCGTCGAGACGGTGCGCAGCTTCCAGGCCGACGCCTTCACCGCCCTGCGCCAACTCAACGCCGCCCTGGATCGCGGCCCCCGGGCGGTGAAGCCCTCGCGCGGGCTGGCCGACTACGAGGCCCGTCATCGCCGCCGCCGCGCCGCGTTGGCCGAGGCCGCCGCCACGCCGGAAGGCAGGATCACCACCGAATTCCTGGTGGCGGCGGTGCGCCGCCATGTGGACGAGCAGACCATCTGCCTGAACGAAGGCATCACCAACTATACGGCGGTCTGGGAGCACCTCTCCCCTACCCGTCCCGGCGGCGCCTTCACCTCCGGCGCGGGCTCGCTGGGGTGGAGCGGCGGCGCGGCCCTCGGCGTCAAGCTCGCCCGCCCGGAAGCGACCGTGATCGCCATCTCGGGCGACGGCTGCTTCATGTTCTCGGTTCCCTCCTCGGTGTTCTGGATGGCCCGCCGGTATGACGCGCCCTACCTGCACATCGTGCTGAACAACGGCGGATGGCGGGCGCCGCGATTCTCCGCCCTGGCCATCCACCCCGACGGTTACGCCAGCCGGTCCCCTGACCTTCCAATCAGCTTCGAGACGCCCCCCGACTACTCCGGCATCGCCGCCGCCGCGGGCGGCGCCTGGGCTCGGAAGATCGCGCGGCCCGAAGAGGTGGAGCCCGCGCTGATCGAAGCGCTACGTGCCGTGCGCGTCGAACGGCGCGCGGCGGTCCTCGATGTGGAGGTTGTCGCCAAATGACCCTGAAGCTCGGCCGATCCCTCGCCCTCGCCTGCGCCCTGTGGGCTGGCGGCGCCCCGCTCGCAGGCGCGCAGAACGCCTCGCCCCGACACCCGTTCAGCGCCGAAGACGTTTTCGGCCTGGAGTTCGCGACGGACCCCCAGGTCTCGCCGGACGGCCGGCAGATCGCCTATGCGCGACGCTCCTACGACATCCAGACCGACCGCGCCCGCCTGACGCTCTGGTTGCTCGATATCGCCAGCGGCGACCATCGACCGCTGGTGACGGGGCCAGGGTCCTACGGCGCCCCCCGCTGGTCGCCGGACGGACAAAGGCTGGCCTATACCGCGACGGAGCCTGGCCAGACCCCGGAGTTGCGGGTGCGCTACCTCCCCAGCGGAGTGAACACGACGGTCGCGCCTCTCCCCGAGGCGGCCAGGACCCCGGTGTGGTCTCCCGACGGCCGGCAGATCGCCATCGTCATGCTCGCCCCTGACGCCCCCCGCGTGCTCGCCCCGCCCCACAAGAAGCCCGAAGGCGCACAGTGGGCGCCGCCCGCCCGCGTCTTCGACCGGCTGCAGATCCATGCCGACGGCAAGGACGCCGTGAAGCCGGGTGTGGATCACGTGTTCGTCGCCCCCGCCGACGGGGGCGTCCTGCGCGACGCCACCCCCGGCAAGGCGCACATCCGCGAAGTGCAGTGGCTGGACCAGAATACTCTGGTCGCCGGGGTGATCCGCGGGTTGGATCCGGACCGCTTCCCTGAAGAAACGGACCTCGAAAGGATCGACCTCGCCACCGGCGCCGCGACCCGGATCTCCGCCAGGGCCGGGCCCGAGAGCGACGTCGCCATCTCCCCGGATCGGCGGCAGATCGCCTTCATCGGGGTGGACGAGCACCCGGCCCTCTACCGGCGCCCCTCGCTCTATCTGGCGTCCATCGACGGCTCCGGCGCGCGCGACCTGCTGCCCGGCTTCGACGGGGACGTGTCCGCGGCCAGATGGTCCCCGGACGGGCGATCCATCTATGTGCTGGCCCAGATCGGCGGGCGCACCGAGCTGACGCGAGTCGGCGTCGACGGCCGCCGGGAAGTCATCGCAAAGGACGTCGGCTTCGCCATCGGCGGCCGCCCCTACGGCGGGGGCGAATTCAGCGTGGGCGGAACGCGGGAACCCGTGCTGGCCTACACTCAGATCGGTTGGACCCGGCCCGGCGACGTCGCGGTGCTGCAAGGCGGCAAGAGCCGTACCCTGACTCAACTGAACGCCGACCTGTTCGCGTCGATCGACTTCCCTGAGATCGAGCCCCTGAAGGTTCGCGATCCCGTCGGCGAGGGCGAGATCGACGCCTGGGTGATCAAGCCGCCGGGGTTCCGCCCCGGGACCAGCTATCCGCTGATCATCGAGGTTCACGGCGGCCCCAACGCGATGTACGGCCCGGGCTTCGCGACGGATTTCCACCGCTATGCCGCCGAAGGTTATGTGGTGGCCTTCGCCAACCTCAGCGGCTCGACCGGCTACGGCGCCGCCTTCGCCAATCGCATCGACCTCGACCTGCCGACCCGTCCCTTCGGCGAGGTGATGGCCCTGGCCGACGCGGTGGTGGCCAAGGGCTATGCGGACCCGAAGCGCCTGTTCATGACCGGCGGGTCGTACGGCGGCCAACTGACCGCCTATGCGGTGGGCAAGACTGACCGCTTCGCCGCCGCGGCCGCCGCCAGTCCCGTGATCGACTGGACCACCATCCAGCTGGCGGCCGACACCCCTGCCCGCGTCGCCAACGAGATGATGCGTGGGATGGCCTGGGAAAAACGCGACCAGTTCTGGGCCAATTCCCCCCTCTCCGGGGTCGGCGGCGTGAAGACCCCCACCCTGCTGGTGGTCGGCGAGAAGGACTGGCGGACGCCGCCGCACCAAGCCGAACAATTCTATCTGGCCTTGAAGCTGCGGGGCGTGGACACCGCGCTGGTCACCATACCGGAAGCATCCCACAGCCTTTCGTCGCGGCCCAGCATGATCAACAGCAAGGTCGACAACATCGTCGCCTGGTTCAGGGCCCACGACCCGAAGAACTGAGCCGCGCCCCCCGGCCGTCTGCGCGCCCCTCTCATTTCGCCGCCGTCTTTCATCTCTGGAATCTGGAGACGCCCTTGCAACTGAGCATGAAGGACATCGCGGAGACCGCGAGGAGCATCGCGCCCTATGTGTGCGAGACGCCGCTGGCGCCCTGGCCCAATCAGACCCTTTCCGAATGGCTGGGCGGCGACGCCCAGGTGCTCCTGAAGCTTGAACTGCTGCAACGGACAGGCACCTTCAAGGCCCGAGGCGCCCTTTCGGTCGTGCTGGGCAGCGATCCGCGGACGGTGCGGCGCGGCCTCGTCACAGCCAGCGCCGGCAATCACGCCATCGCCACAGCCTATGCGGCCCGCACGGTGGGCGTGTCGGCCAAGGTGCTGGTCCCGCGCACCGCCGCGCCTTTCCGCTTGCAGGCGTGCCGGGCGCTCGGCGCCGAGGTCGTCATGGCCGAGGACGACGCCGCAGCCTTTGCGGAAGCCCGGCGTATCGCAGCCAGCGAGGGGCGCCTGTTCATCCACCCCTTCGACGGTCCCCTCACGGCCCTGGGCGCGGCGACACTGGGCCTCGAATTGTCGCGACAGGCGCCGGTGCTCGACGCCGTGGTGGTGGCCGTCGGCGGCGGGGGCCTGATCGGGGGTGTCGCTGCGGCGGTCAAACAGCTCCGCCCGGCCTGTCGCGTCTATGGGGTCGAGCCGGTGGGCGCATCCAACCTGCGGCGCAGCCTGGACCGCGGCGAGATCGCCCCGCCCGCGGCGCCGGCGACCATCGCCGACAGCCTGGCTCCGCCTCAATGCGCGCCGTTCAGCTTCCAGCTTTGCCGGTCAAACGTGGACGAGGTGGTGCTGGTCGACGACCTGAAGATCCGCGGCGCGATGCGGCTGCTGTTCCATGACTGCAAGCTCGCCGTGGAGCCTGCCGGAGCGGCGGCGACGGCCGCCGTCCTCGGTCCGCTGAGAGGGCGGCTGGCAGGCAAGACTGTCGCCATCGTGGTCTGCGGCTCCAACATCGACCTGCGCAGTTTCCAGGCCCTGGTTGAGCCAGCGGCGGCCTAGGCCTCTTCCCAAGCACTCCTGAAAGGACCTCCAATGAAACGGATCATCGCGGCCGCAACGGCGTCCTCGCTCCTTTGCTTTTCCCCCCTCCCCGCCGCGGCGGCTCCGTCGCTGGCCGGGGAGATCGACACCCGGGCGAAGGCGGTCGAGCCCAAGCTGATCGCCTGGCGGCGAGACATCCACGAGCACCCGGAGCTGGGCGACCT
>Ga0182736_1000169_pt1 | contig 128303 bp, 122 predicted proteins | sample eDN5th30CKraftBY_FD_128882 | JGI IMG/M metagenome (GOLD analysis project Ga0182736, IMG submission 128882) | Enriched backyard soil microbial communities from Emeryville, California, USA - eDNA 5th pass 30_C Kraft BY (version 2) (version 2) | ecosystem: Environmental > Terrestrial > Soil >... | reverse complement strand
GATTCCCAGGCAAGCGCCGATGGCACCCAGACCGATGATCAGACCGCAAGCGAGAGCGACGAGAGCGACGTTGGTCATGACAACTCCTTGATATGAATCGTAAAACGACTAGTTATGTTGAAAAATCGAAACCACGGATACTGCTAACTTGCTACAGGATCGCGGCGAAACCCGCCCCGACCCGCATTTCCAAACAACTCACCGGCGAGCAACTGCTATCCGCCAGCCTCCAACTTCACCCAGGGTGCCGCGGATCCGGCTCCGCCGGTCCGCCAGCACCGCCCCCTGGGGGGCGCCCGCAGGGCGTACGGGGGAGCCCGATCAGTGCCCTTCGTGGGCCTGGCCGATGTACACCAGGGTCAGCATCATGAAGATGAAGGCCTGGAGCACGACGATCAGGATGTGGAAGATGGCCCAGATCGATCCGGCGAGGATGTGGCCGAAGCCCAGGGCCACGCTGGTGGCGTTCAGGCCCGCCCACGCGCCGCCCAGCATGGCGATCAGCATGAAGATCAGCTCGCCGGCGAACATGTTGCCGAACAGCCGCATGCCCAGCGAAACCATCTTGGCCGCGTATTCGATGACGTTCAGCAGGAAGTTGAAGGGGGCCAGGACGACGGCGCCGAGACCATGCGCGTGGAAAGGCGCGGTGAACAGCTCTTTGACGAAGCCGCCGGGCGACTTGATCTTGATGCCGTAGTAGAACATCAGCAGCAGCACGCCCATGGACATGCCGATCGGCGCGTTCAGGTCGGCCGTGGGCACGATGCGGTGATAGTGGATGACGTCGTCCAGGCCGACCAGGCTGAACAGGTAGTGGGGCAGGTCGACCGGCAACAGGTCGAGCGCGTTCATGAAGACGATCCACATGAACACCGTCAGCGCGAGCGGCGCGACGAACTTGCGGGAGGTGGCATTGTGGACGATGCCCTTGGCTTCCTCGTCCACCCACTCGACCAGGATCTCGACGAAGGCCTGCATCTTGCCGGGAACGCCCGCGGTGGCGCGGCGGGCGCCCAGCCACAACAGGAACACGACCAGCAGGCCCATGGAGATGGACCAGAAAAGCGTGTCGTAGTTGATGACCGAGAAATCGGCGATAAGGGACTGCTTCTGTCCGGTATTGTTCAGGTGTCCCAGGTGATGGACGATGTACTCGGACGCGGTCGGCGCTGTGGTGGAAGCCATATCGGGGGTTTCTATCCTACGACCTGATTTTGAAATTCTCGCGATGCCGGCCGGGATGTCCCACACGCGCCGCCATCTTCAATCCATTTTCTTGCCGAAAGCCAGTACCAGCCACTGGCTTTTGAGCGCACACACCAAGCCCGCCAGAAAGGCGGGCCAAACAAGCCATTCACGACCGAACTTCGCCGCTGCGACGATGAACACGACAGCGACGGCGATCTTGAAGAACTCGCCGAAGAAAAACGTTGCGGGGTTTGCTCCCCCCGGCTTCTGCACACTCAGAATCAGCCTGAATGCGAACAAGGCGTTGGGAATGACGTATGCCGCGGCGCCAGCCAGCGCCGAGAGCCCTGCGGCACTCCCGGACACCGCGTAGGCCAGCACGGCAACGACTATGCTGACAGCAATCTGAACAATTATCGCACGCAGCAAGTCCCGCACGGCCTGCCGGCGCAACACCATCCGTTCTGCTTCGGTAAGCCGAAGCGGTTCTATCTGTTCATTGGAACGCAGACGCTCGGCGTCGCGAGCCTCCCAACCCCATGGATCAGGTTCGCCGGTCTCCCGGTCGCGCGCGCTGGATGTCTCCTGCTGCGCAGTCCCCGTGGCTCCGCTTCTGCTGGCCGCTTTTCCGTATGCGTCTGAAGGGCGCGGATCGTCTTCGATCGTCTTCATCGGACGACTTGCACCTTTTCAAGACCTGCTTTCCGACAAACCATACGAGTATAGCGGGTTTACCCCAGCCGATCAAATGGAGGTGGCTCCCCCTACGCGCTCACGCGCCCCCCAGGGGGCGATGCGGGTGGACCGGAAGGGAAACCCACCCCCTACGCCCTTCGGGCGCCCCCTCAAGGGGGCGATGCGGGTGGACCGGCTGAGCCGGATCCACCGCATCCTGGGTCTGGTGGGGTTATCTCGATGCGGAGCACCGCATGCTTGCCTTGATCCAGGGCACCGCGGATCCGGCTTTGCCGGTCCGCCAGTGCCGCCCCTGGGGGGCGCCCGTCAGGGCTTAGGGGGGTCATGACCTATAGGAATTGTCGCGGCGGTCCAACAGGCGTAGTAAGGCCGGCCATTCCAGCAGGCCGAAAGGGCGGCGGGTGGTGGGCTTGTAGAGGTGGTTGGTCAGCTCGACCACGGGTGGGGTCGGCAGGTGCAGCGGAGTGTTGCAAGCCATGGCCATCGCCTGGGCCTGGCAGGCGCGTTCCAGCCAGTACATGGCGGTGAAGGCTTCGGCGATGGACGGTCCGACCGTCAGGAGGCCATGGTTGCGCAGGATCATCGCCTGGCTGTCGCCCAGGTCGGCGACCAGGCGCTGCTGTTCGCCCAGGTCCACCACCACGCCCTCATACTCGTGCATGGCCACCTTGCCGAAGAACATCGCCGTCTGGGACAACGGCAGGAGGCCGCATTCCAGCGCCGAGATGGCCATGCCCGCGGGGGTATGGGTATGGATCACGCAATCGACCTGCGGCCGCGCGCGGTGCACGGCCGAGTGGATCACGAAGCCGGCGTGGTTGATGCCGTAGTCCTGGCCGCCGTCGTCCACCACGTTGCCGTCCAGGTCGATCTTGATCAGGCTGGACGCCGTGATCTCCTCGTAGGCCAGGCCATAGGGATTGATCAGGAAATGCCCATGCGCGCCGGGCACGCGGGCCGAGATGTGGTTGTAGATCAGGTCGTCCATCCTGAAATGCGCCACCAATCGGTAGCACGCCGCCAGGTCCACCCGCGCCGCCCATTCCGCCTCGCCCATGCCGGCAGGTCCCGCCGCCTTCGCCATATCCGCTCCATCCTGGTGAAAATCCGCCTGCGCGCGCGGGCGGGTCAATCAATATCAATCGATGCCGGCCCGGCGGATGACGCCGCCCCATTTGTCGATGTCCGTGGCAATGATCCGCCCCATCTCCCCCGGCGACGTGGGCCAGGCCTGGATGCCCAGCGCGTCGAACCTGCCCGAGGTCTCGGGCAGCGCCAGCACGGCGGCGATCTCCTTGTTCAATCGGTCGATCACCGCGGGCGGCGTGCCCGCCGGCGCCTCCACGCCCTGCCAGCCGTCGGCCTCGAAACCGGGCACCACCTCGGCAATGGCCGGCGTGTCGGGCAGCGCGGGCAGGCGCTTCTTGCCGGTCGTGCCCAGCGGGATCACGGTCCCCGCCTTGACCTGCTCGATGGCGGTGGTGGTGGGCTGGAAGATCAGCGGCACCTGCCCGCCGATCACGTCGACCAGGGCGCCGCTTTTGTAGGGCACGTGCGTCAGCCGCACGCCCGCCAGCGACGTCATCAGCTCCATGATGACGTGGCCGGCGCCGCCCACGCCCATGGAGGCGTAGTTGATCGACGCGGGCTTGGCGCGCGCCGTCGCGATCAGGTCGGCCAGCGTGCGCTGCGGGAAGTCCTTGTTGGCGATGAGCACGTAGGGCACGGCCGCGACGATGCTGACCGGCGCGAAGTCCTTGACCGGGTCGTAGGGCAGCTTCTTGTAGATGAACTGGTTCATGGTCACGATGGAATTGACCATGAAGAAGATGGTGTGGCCGTCGGGCGCGGCCTTGGCCACGGCCTCGGCGCCCAGCATGCCGCCCGCGCCGGCGCGGTTGTCCACCACGAAGGGCTGGCCCATGCGTTCGGCCAGCTTGCCCGACAGGTAGCGCGCCACGATGTCGGGCGAGCTCCCGGCCGGGAACGGCACGATGACGCGTACCGGCTTGGACGGATAGCTTTCCGCCGCGCCCGCGGCCATCGAGGCACAGGCCAGCAGGACGGCGGCGGGCCAGGTCGCGGCCGCAACGAACAGCGCATTCTTTTTCATGATCGTCTCCCCTCTCCCGCCTCGTGGCGGACATGGCGGCGATGTCAGAGGACGGATCCTTCCACGTCCCCGGGCATCTTGAAATTGGGCAGCCGTTTCAGGTTGCCTTTCTCGTCCACCGCCAGGCCCGACTCGGCCGCGGCCCGGTTCAGCACCTCGTCGTGCCAGGTGACCGCCCCGCCGCCGGTGTGCCCGCCCACCAGCGCGAGCATGGTCAGTTCGCGCTCGCCATGGTTGCGAAAGCCGCGCATCACGCCGGTCGGCACCGAGATCACGTCCAGCGGCTGCAGCACCAGCTCTTCCTTGTCGTCGCCGATCAGCACGTGCACGGGGCCGGAGATGGGTATGAATACCTCGGCGGTCTTGTGCGCATGCAGGCCGGCGCCGCCGCCGGGCGGCACGACAATGTACGAAATGGTGAAGCCATGGTCCTCGGTGATGGGCGGCTGCATGTCGGCGTTCTCGACCACGCCGCGGCCGATCACCTTGAGGTTCTTCTTGCGCCCTTCGGGCAACAGCGAATCGACGAACGCCAGGCTGAACGGCTTGAGTTCGGAGAAGCGCGCGACCCGCGTGCGGGCGATGGTTTCTAGCAATGGACTGGCCATGGATGCTCCTTCACGGTCGTGGCCGGAAAGGCCGCGATGCGCACATCATGGCCGCGTGCGCGGCGGCGATAAATTATCGATTTGCTATGCCCGCCATGCCGGCGCGGCATGGCGGATCCGGCTCAGCCGCGCGGCCGTCTGCGGCCCACGGCCCGGGCGCCCTGCCATTGCCCCTGTTCGACCTGGGCCATGATCAGCTCGCGCACCATGGGCAACACCTCGCTGGCCACGCGCGACAGCGGGCGCGATACCGGCCAGGCCAGGCTGCGCTGCAACCACAGCCCGGCGATGGGCACCGCCGCCAGGCCGGACTCCAGCGCGACGCTGGACGGCAGGTAGACGGTGTAGCCCATGCCCCGGCGCACCAGCTGCGCGGCCAGCGCGAAGGCGCCGACTTCCGCCTCGATGCGCAGGGGTACCCGCTGGCGCGCGGCCAGGGCCTCGATCTCGTTGCGTATGCCGGCGCGCGACACGCCCGTCAGGATCAGCGGCAGGCCGCGCAGCTGGCGCACCGGGATCTCGTTGCGCGCGAGCAGCAGATCGCCCGCGCGCCCCACCAGGCACAGGCGATCCTCGAACAGGGGCTCGACGGCCAGCATGTGCGCGGGCGGCGGCGCCGGCGTGGCGCCGCTCAGCAGCGCGATGTCGACCGCGTTGTCGCGCAGCATGTCGTGCATGGCCGGGCTGAAGGCCTGGACGATATGGGGCTGCGCGTCGGGAAAGCGCTGCTTGATCGCGATCGTGAGCGCGGCGCCGATCACGGATACGTAATTGGGCGTCATGCCGATGATGACCGGGCCGGACGCCGGTCCTTGCGTATCGTGCACATCGCTCTTGAGCTGGTCGAAACTGCGCAGCAGGTATTGCGCGCGGTCCAGCAGGCGGCGCCCCTCGGGCGTGAGCGTCGCGCCGCGCAGGTGGCGCTCGAACAGCCGCACGCCCAGTTCGTCCTCCAGCATGCGTATGCGCCGGCTCAAGGCCGGCTGGGCGATGAAGAGCTGCTGCGCCGCCTTGGAAAAATTCTCGTGCGCGGCGACGGTCACGAAGTACTTCAGTTGACGAATATCCATGGCGCTTGCCATTCCCTCCGAATCGTCCACCATACCCTGGCGGCATGGCCCCTGGACCGCGGAAATATGGCGCGGCGGCAAGGAAGCGGCCCTATCATAATCAACCCACCCCCTGCGCGCTTCATGCCCCCTCAAGAGGGCGGCGCCGGCGGACCGGCTGAGCCGGATCCGCGGCACCCTGGATCGACACGCGGCGCATCATGTGCAAGGGGAGAAACGACGCGCTTTTGGGAGTTCCATGAAGCCTGACGAAGCCCTGCTTGCCCGACTGGATCCCGACATCGCGCCGCGCGTCCTGCGCCTGGTCGAAGCCGAGACCACGCCCTCGCATCTGCTGGACCCCGCCCAGGTACGTGCCGCCTTCCTGCGCGCGCGCCAGCCGCTGCGGCGCCCGCCGGTGGCGCTGGACATCGAGGATGTCGGCATCACCGGCGACGGCGCGCCGCTGGCGCTGCGCCTGTACCGCCCGCGCCGGCCGCGCCCGCCCGCCTTGCTCTACCTGCATGGCGGCGCCTTCACCAACGGCGACCTCGACAGCCACGACGCCACCTGCTGCCTGCTGGCGATGGAAGCCGGCGTGATGGTGGCCAGCGTGGACTATCGCGTGCTGCCCGAGCATCGCTTCCCGGCCGCGTTCGACGACACCGTGGGCGCACTGCGATGGCTGCACGCCCAGGCCGAGACGCTGGGCGCCGACCCCGCGCGCCTGGCCGTGGGCGGCGACAGCTCCGGCGCGAACCTGGCCCTGGCGGCGGCGCTGGAGACGCGTGGCCGCATGCCGCTGCGGGCGATGTGGCTGGCCTATCCCATCATCGGCATCGATTTCGAGACCCCCTCGTACCGCGAGAACGCCAACGCCCCGCTGCTGACCCGTGCGCGCTGCCGGCGGATCCTGCGCGACTACCTGGGGCGCGAGCCCGGCCCGGACGACAGGCGGGCCGCACCGCTGCTGGCGCCGGACTTTACCGGCCTGCCGCCGGCGGTGGCCATCGCCGCCGAACTGGACCCGCTGCGCAGCGACGCCGAGATCCTGGCCGATCGCCTGCGGGCGGTGGGCGCCGCGTGCGAACTGGTGCGCGCGGCGGGCATGCCGCACGGTTTCCTGCGCTGGGTGGCCGACAGCGCCGCCAGCCGGCGCGTCGCCGTCCAGAGCGCGCAGGCGCTGGCCGCCCTGCTGGACTGACGCGGCGGCCCTTCTTGGGCGCCGGTACCGATAAAATCGGATATACCGCTGCCCGAGACGACCGCCTTGGAACTTCGCCAGATCCAGTATTTCATCTGCCTTTTCGAGGAAGGCACCGTCACGGGCGCGGCGCGCCGCGTGAACGTCGTGCAGCCCGCGCTGAGCGCGCAGATCGTCAAGCTGGAAGAGGAACTGGGCCAGAAACTGTTCATCCGCAGCGCCCGCGGCATGGAGCCGACCGAGGCGGGGCGGCGCATGTACCAGCTATACCTGCCCATCCTTCGGGATCTCTCGCAGGCACGCGAGCAGATGACCTTGCGCGGCGGCGAGGTGGGCGGCGAAGTGGCGATCGGCATGATCTCATCGCTGGCCGAAAGCGTGCTGAGCGAGGCGCTGACCGATTTCGCGCGCGCCTATCCCAAGGTGAACGTCACCGTCACCAACGGGCCGCTGCTCGATTGGGTGGCTGCCGGCAAGATCGACGCCGCCATCGTGGACAAGCCGCGCCGGCCGTTCTCGCTCAGCGTCGAACCCATCATCGACGATGAACTCGTGCTGGTCGGCCCGGACGACGATACCGTGCCGCCGGCCTTGCCGCTGTCGGCCGTCGCCGCCCTGCCGCTGCTGTTCACGCCGCGCGAACACAATCTGCGCGAGATCCTGGAAGACTACGCGCGCCAGGAGAACCTGGTGTTCAAGCCCGTGTTCGAGATCTATTCGATGACGGCGCTGCTGGGCCTGGCCGAGGATGCGGGACTCCATGCCATCCTGCCCCTTACCGTGGTGCGTCGCCATGCGCGCCGTTCGTCGCTGCGCGTGCGCACCATCGAAGCACCGGCCATGACACGGCAGATCATCTGCGTCACGCATCCGCGCCGGCCGCTCACCACGGCGTCCGCCCTGTTCCTGGATGTGCTGCGCACGCACATCCGCAGACTGCCGGACCGTATCCCGCGGGCGGGCGATACCGATCGGTGATCGCTGCGATCAGTATTAATCATGGCCCGCAACCGGTTTCCGCCCTCCTTCCCGACTTAGAATTTCCGCAGCGCCGCCAGCCGCCCCGACGGGGCCGCTGGCAACACCCGGCGCCTCCAGGACGCACCGGGCGTGGTGACCCACGCACCGGCGCGCACATCCCCCCATCCCGCGAACGACCGTGCCCGGCGTGGCATGGGGGTCGGTACGAGTCATTGAAGAAGCACAGATGGAGACCTGCATGAAATCATCGGCACGCGCCCTGTTCGCCGCCTTGTCCGTGGCCGCGTCCGCCATCTCGCCCCTGGCGATGGCGGACAACTATCCCGCCAAGCCCGTGCGCGTCATCGTGCCCGTGACCGCGGGCGGCGGCGTGGACACGGCCGCTCGCCTGATCGCCACGCACCTGCGCGCCGAACTGGGCCAGACCTTCGTCGTGGAGAACAAACCCGGGGCAGGCGGCAACATCGGGCTGGACCTGCTGGCCAAGGCGCCGGCCGACGGCTACACGCTGGCCATCATCCCCAACACCATGACCATCAACCACACGTTGATGAACAAGCTGCCCTTCGACACCCTCAAGAGCTTCGCGCCGGTGGTCCAGATCGGCACCACGCCGGCGGTGCTGGGCGCGCGCGCCGATCTCGCGCCCAGGTCGCTCAAGGATCTGGTGGCCTACGCCAGGAGCAACCCGGGCAAGCTGTCCTACGCCGGTTGCGACACCGGCTCGGCGCTGCACCTGGCGGGCGAGATGTTCAAGCAGCAGGCTGACGTGGACGTCACCCACGTGCCGTACAAGGGCTGCTCGGACTCGGTGCCCAACGTGCTGGGCGGCCAGGTCGACCTGATCTTCATCACGCTGACCAACATCGCGGGCTACCTCAAGGACGGCCGCATGCGCGTCTACGCCGTCGCGGCGGACCAGCGCACGCCCTATGCGCCCGACCTGCCCACCGGCGCCGAGCAAGGCTTCCCAGGTTTCAACATCGACATCTGGTATGGCATGCTGGCCCCGGCGGGCACGCCGCGCGAGATCGTCGCCAGGCTGAACTCGGCCGTGAACGCCATCCTGAAGAAGCCCGAGGTGCAATCGACGCTGGCCACCAGCTACCTCACGCCGGTGGGCGGCACGCCCGAGCAGTTCGGACAGAAGATCCGCTCCGACATCGACCGCTATGGCGCCGTCATCCGCAAAGCCAACATCCGCATCGAATGACCGTCCAACCTTCACTCTATCGAGGCCGCTTATGTCCAAACTGAGACTTTCCCTGGGCTGCTGGGACTATGACCGCACCCGCGCGCTGATGGACGGTACCGTCGTTCCCGACGGCATCGACCTGAACTACCTGAACATGCCGGTCGAGGAAACCTTCTTCCGCATGCTGCGGCATCGCGAGTTCGACGTGGCCGAGATGTCGCTGTCGTCCTACACGGTGTCGCTGTTCAAGCCCGAGCGGCCCTTCATCGCGATCCCGATCTTCCCCTCGCGCTTCTTCCGCCACTCGTGCATCTACGTGAACGCGGACGCGGGCATCCGCGAACCCAAGGACCTGATCGGCAAGCGCATCGGCACGCCCGAGTACCAGATGACCGCGCCGGTGTGGATCCGCGGCATCCTGGACGAACACTACGGCGTGCCCGTGGACAGCGTGACCTACGTCACCGGCGGCGAGGAAGAGCCCGGCCGCCCCGAGAAGCTCAAGATCGACCTGCCGCCCAACATCAAGGTCGAGCAGATCGGCCCCACCCAGACCCTGTCGCAGATGCTGCTGGACGGCGAGATCGACGCCCTGCACACCGCGCGCATGCCCTCCACCTTCCTGACCGGCAAGGGCAAGGTCACGCGGCTGTTCCCCGATTTCGAGGCAGTCGAGCGCGAGTACTTCCGCAGCACGGGGATCTTCCCCATCATGCACACGCTGGTCATCCGCCGCGAGATCTACGAGGCCAACCGCTGGGTCGCGCAGTCGCTGTACAAGGCCTTCGCGCAGGCGCAGCAGGTGGCCTACCAGAACCTGCGCGAGACCGCGGCGCTCAAGATCATGCATCCCTGGCTGCTGGGCAACATGGAAGCGGTGGTCAAGGAAATGGGCGAGGACTTCTGGGCCTACGGCTTCGAGAACAACCGCAAGACGCTGGAGACCTTCCTGCGCTACCACCATCAGGGCGGACTGTCGAAGAAGCTGCTGGCGCCGGAAGATCTGTTCGCGCCGGAGACGTTCGAGGCGTTCAAGATCTGACCGGGAACCGTCCGGGCACGGCCTGCCGCGCGCAGGCCTACTCGACGCTGATGTTGGCCTCGCGTATCAGTTGCTTGTAGTGCTCGGACTCCCGCCGGATATCGGCAGCCGCCCGCTCGGGCGTATTGCCGATGGGCTCGATGCCCATGGCGCGGATCCGCTGCGCGACGTCGGGATTGCCCAGGATCTCCACGGCCGCCTTGTTGAGGCGGTTCACGATGTCCTGGGGTGTCCCGGCCGGCGCCAGCAGCGCATGCGCCGAGGCGGTATTGAGCCCGGGGTATCCCGACTCCGCGACCGTAGGCACGTCGGGCGCCGCGCTCGACCGCTTGGGCATGCCCACCGCGATGATCCTGATCTTGCCGGACGAACGGTGCTGCAGGGCCGGACCCGGATCCCAGGTGAAATCGACCTGGCCGGCGATGACGTCCTGCAGCGCCTGCCCGGCGCCCTTGTAGGGAATTTGGCGGGCGGTGACGCCGGTCGCGCGGGCGAACTCGGCCTGGGCCATGTGCAGGGCGCTGCCGTTGCCGGCGGTGCTGTAGGTGACGGTATTGGGATGGGCCTTCAGGTAGGCCACGAACTCCGGCACGGTATTGACCGGCAGGCCCGCGCGCACGACCAGCCAGAGCGGGTTCAGCGCCACCTGGGTAATCGGCGTGAAGTCCTTCAGGGGATCGAAGGCCATGGTCCGGTACAGGTGGGGATTGGTGGTCAGCATGCCCCCGGAAGTTTGCAGCAGCGTATAGCCGTCCGCCGGCGATCGTGCCACGAATTCCCCCGCGATGTTGCCGTTCGCGCCACCGCGGTTCTCGACGAACACCGTCTGGCCAAGCTTCTTGGTCAGCTCGCCCGCCATGAGCCGCCCGAGCACGTCGACGGAACCGCCAGGCGGGGTCGTGACGACGATGCGCACGGGACGGTTGGGATAGTCGGCGTCCGCCGCAATGGCGGGCGCCGAAATGCAGAATGCGAACAAGGCGGCCGCGGCACCGTGAACAAGCCTCATCATCGTCTCCTTATCGAAATTTTTGGTTCCAGTGCACCGGCGGGACGCCGGCCACGGGCGAACGGAACATGCCGAGGGTGTCGCCCCCCAGCGAGCCCAGGTACACGGTGCGCAAGTCGGGACCGCCGAAGGTCACGCTGGCGATGTTCTTCAGCACGCGCGTGGGCGTGTGCTGAACGTCCTCGCGCGCGATCGTGCCTGCCGCCAGCCGGCGCTCGATCCTGTCGACATGCCGCGGATCCAGCTCCTCCAGCACCGTCTGCATGCTGCCGTCGGGCGCGATCCGGAGCAGCCGGTTGCTGACGATGCTGGCCGCCCACAGATGCCCTTCGGCATCGAAGGCGGCGCCGTCCGCGAAAGTGCCGTGGCCGAAGCGGGCGAAAACCGTGCGATCCACCAGATGATCGCCCTCCAGGGCGAACCGGGTGACGCGTCTGCCGAACGTCTCGACGACATAGACGTGTCGTCCGCCGGCATCGATCCGGACTTCGTTGGCGAAGGCGAAACCGTCGGCGACGATGCGAGGCCCCTTCGCGTCGATCAGGATCAGGTAGCCGTCGTCCATCGTCGGGCCGCCGAGCGCGGCGAACGCCTTCGAGATCGGCCACTGGCGCGTCGTGACGGTGACCCACGTGCGGCCGCGATCGTCCAGCATCACGAAGTTGGTGGCTCCCAGGGGCAGGCCATCGAGCTCCGCCAGCACCAGCTCGAGCGCGCCCTCGGGCGTCAATCGCCAAAGCCCGCCCGCTGGCCCCATGTTCGCGACCAGGAAGGAATTGTCGGGCATCCACGCAATGCCGTTGGGAATCCACGCCGCGCCGTCCACCTCGGCATGGTTGCCGATCGCGCGCTGCGTGCCGTCCGGAGCGATATGCATGATGCCGTGGCCGAGGTGCGCGACGAACATGTCGCCGTGGCGGTTGCACAGCACGCATTCCGGCCGTCGCAGGCCATGGCCGACGGTTTCAACGTCGGAAAGAGAAACGGAAAATGACACGTCTGGATACCGATGTGGCGATGTCAGACACCGACTTCGCGGTTCAACTCGTACGCGTCTTCCGATCCCGGATGGCGCCCAAGGATGTCCTGGATCGCGGGCGACTTCAGCAGCAGGAATTCGCCCCGGCGCCAGAGCTGGCGCTCATCCAGCCAGATGTCGGGATCCAGGACCGGCAGCGAGATTTCGCCCGGCATGGCCTGGCCGACGGCATGGAAATGCATCAGGCGCGGGTTGTTGTGCGACATGAGCTGCCAGTGGTTCAGGTCCTTTTCCGGATCGCAGCAGGGCCGGGCCTGTGGATTGATGCCCGCGTGCCAGGAGTTGATGAGCATGGGATCGACGCCGTTCCTGCGCCCCAGGTCGTGCAGCAACGATTCAGCCTTGGCGACCTCCGCGGCGCCGCCTTCCAGACGCACGATGCGATCGTCGCGCACTTCGGCGGTCACCGGACTGCGCAGGATCAGACCGTCGCCGATGTCATGATTCGCGGAGCTTGCCAGCCAGCGGATCACCAGCCGCCCGGAAGCCCCATGCGAGCGGATCGGGTTGTGCGTGCCTATCGGAAACGTGAGCACCGTGAACGGCTGCGACGGCGCGGACGCGGGAGGAGGCGTGATGCTGCCTCGCAGATCGGTGCCCAGCGGACAAGTCACGCGCCAACTCGTGGCGCCGCGCAGTTCGCGCGCGATGGCATCGCCGGCTTCCAGCCATACGCCATACGGCACCGTCGCCCAGCGTGAACCGAGCACATTCCCGTTGGTGGCGTAGTTGAGCACGTGGACCCCCGCGCCGATCGGCGGGCGCAGGCGCAGCATCGCGCCCATGTAGTGGCTGAGGATGGTGACGTCGGCCTGGGCCATCGCCGCCACGATGTGGGGCGGAATGGCCTCGGGGCCCGCGAGCCGCTCGCCGCATCCCAGGCTCGTCACGGTCGCGCCGAGCGCGCGCGCCCCCTGCTCGATCGCGGCGACGACGTCGTGCTCGACGGCGGGATTGCCTTCTTCGTGGATCAGCACCACGCGCTGCCCGTCCTTGATACCGGCGCAATCGACCAGCAAATTGCTCAGGCCCGCTTCGATCGAGGGATTTCCACCCCCGGCACTGACGTCTTTTCTGATGTGGCTATCCATGGCATGACGATGACCGTCCCGCGCCGGAGGATCCGGGGCGACGACAGTGCGCAAGGTTACCCCCCGCTCGCCACGCGCTCCATTAGCTTTGCCAACTAAGTGTTCTTCCATCCCATGGATATTGGCTCTCCCGGATCGCCGCCCGCCGCTAAACTAGCCGACACCTGCGCGCGAGGGGATACACCCACAGATGGATATACGAGACATCGATCTCAATTTGCTGCGGCTGTTCGACGCCATCTACCGATCCGGCAGCGTGAGCCGCGCGGCCGATGCGCTGAACCTGTCGCAACCGGCGGCAAGCCAGGGGCTGACCCGGCTGCGCGTCAGCCTGGGAGACCCCCTGTTCGTGCGCGCGCCCGGCGGCGTGCGGCCGACGCTGCGCGGCGCCCGCCTGGCGCACGCCGTCCAGGGAGCGATCGCCATGATCGAAGCCGCCCTCAACGAGGGCGAGCAATTCGAGCCGTCGACATCGCGGATGCGGCTTCGGCTCCACCTGAACGACATCGGCGAGGCGCTCTTCCTGCCCAGGCTGATCGAGACGCTGAGAAAGGAGGCCCCCGGCGTCACGGTGGACAGTTGCGCATTGCCGCACGACGCGATCTGCGCGTCGCTGGATGCGGGCATCGTCGATCTGGCGCTCGGGTTCATCCCGGACCTGGTGGGCACCCAGAGCCTGGAACTGGTGCGCGACAGGTATTCCGTCTTTCTGCGGGCGGGACACCCGGCCCTGCTCGGGCAAGGCGACGGGGGGCTGACGCGGGAACAACTGGGCCGCCTGGACTACGTCGCGATACGCGCCTACGGGGACACGGTGCGGGTCCTGCAGGAAATGGGCATCGACAAGAAGATCCGGATCACCTCGTCGAACTTCCTGGCCTTGCCAGCCATCGTGAAGACCACGGACCTGGCCGTGGTACTGCCGATGGGGCTGGCGAACTACTTTGCCGACTCGGGCGGCTACGCGGTAAGCGAGGCCCAGTTCGCTCACGGGGATTTTCCCGTCATGCTCCACTGGAGCAAGCGGTTCGAACTCGACCCCGCGCACCAGTGGATGCGTGACCTGGTCATCCGGCTGTTCAAGGAATCGAGATAGGGCGAACCGGCTTCGCTACGGGCATGGATTCGGCTGCGTCCGGTGTATGGCCTCGATGCCCTCGACCACGGCCGGCGGCAGCGTGACCCGCGCGCTGGCGATGTTCTCCTGCAATTGCGCGATCGACGTCGCGCCGATCAGGTTGCTGGCCACGAAGGGCCGGCTGTTCACCCAGGCCAGCGCCATCTGCGCCGGCACGAGGCCATGGTCGCGCGCGAGTTCCACGTACCGGCGCGCGGCCGACTCAGCCTCGGGCCCGTCATAGCGGGTGAAGCGCGAGAACAGCGTCAGGCGCGCCCCTTCGGGCCGCGCGCCGTCCAGGTACTTGCCCGACAGCACGCCCATGCCCAGCGGCGAATAGGCCAGCAGGCTGACCTGTTCGAACTGCGTGAACTCGGACAGTCCGATCTCGTACACACGGTTGAGCAGGCTGTAGGGATTCTGGATGGACGCGATGCGCGGCAGGCCGCGGGTCTCGGACAGTTTCAGGAATTGCGCCACGCCCCACGGCGTCTCGTTCGACACGCCGATGTGCCGCACCTTGCCCTCGCGCACGAAGTCCTGCAGCACCGACAGCGTTTCCTCGATGGACACGGTGTGGTCGTCCTTCACCCAGGGATAGGCAAGCTGGCCGAAGGTGGCGGTGGTGCGGTCGGGCCAGTGCAACTGGTAGAGATCGAGGTAGTCCGTCTGCAGGCGCTTGAGGCTGTCGTGCAGCGCGGCGGTCAGATTCTTGCGGTCCAGGAAGGGCTTGCCATCGCGGATGTGGCCGGGACGCTTGGCATCGCGCAGCGGGCCGGCAACCTTGCTGGTCAGGACGATGTCCTGGCGGCGGCCGGTGCGGGCCAGCCAGGTGCCGATGCAGGCCTCGGTGCGGCCCTGGGTCTCGGCCCTGGGCGGCACCGGATACATTTCGGCGGCATCCACCAGGTTCACGCCTTGCGCCAGCGCGTAGTCCAGTTGCTCGTGGGCGTCGGCTTCGCTGTTCTGCTGCCCCCAGGTCATGGTTCCCAGCCCGATCACGCTGACTTCGAGATCGGTGCGTCCCAGTTTGCGGTATTCCACGTCTGTGCTCCGGTTGCGGGTGATATCCGGTCCAAGGTTACTGCAAGCCCACCGGCGGCGGCATGAATCCCGGCCCGGGGAAGCCTAAAATAGCGCTCGACCTTGAAAGAAACGCCTCAGGAGAACTCTCGCATGCAAGAGGATGACGGCCGCGAACCCGACTACCGTTTCACGCTGGCCAACGAACGCACCTTCCTCGCCTGGATACGCACCGCGCTTGCCGTGCTGGCCGGCGCCATCCTGCTCCACCAGTTCGGCGGCGTGGTCCAGCCGCATTGGCCGCTGCTGGCGCTGAGCGTGGCGATGACCGTCGCCGGCCTGATCTTCTGCTGCGGCGCCTATTTCCAGTGGAAAGCCAACCAGCAGGCCATGCGGCACTCGCGGCCGCTGCCGCGCTCGGCGCTGATTCCGCTGGCGGCCGGCGTGACGATACTGGTCGCCGTGGTGGCCGGCCTGTTCGTGCTGTTCCGATGAGTTCGCAACTGGATCCGGGGTTGCAGCCCCAACGCACCGCGCTGTCCTGGGGTCGGACCGGCCTGTCGATGACAGCCGTGGCGCTGCTGGTACTGCGGGCGGGCATACAGGAACACCAACCGGTCTTCCTCGTCGTCGGCGCGCTGGACATGCTGTGCGCCATCCTGTTCTTCGCGACCGCGTCATGGCGCCGGTCGGCGCTCGCCCTGGACAAGATCCACGCCGCCTCGTCGGCGTGGATGGCGGGCATCACCGCGCTGGTGGCGATCACGAGTCTGGCCGGGACCTGGCTGGTGCTGAGCTAGGATCGACCATGCCGAAGAAGACTCCGCCCGATCCGACCGTCCCCCTCGAGCACCGCATCGCCTATCAGGCGCTGATGATCGCGACGCGCATCTCGCAGTTCCTGGCTCCCATGTGGGAAGAAAAGTACGGCCTGACGACCATCACATGGCGCGTGATGGCGGTGGTTGGACGCTTCGGTCCGCTATCGGCCAAGGAAGTAGCGGAACACACGAGCACGGACGCCTTCTTCGTCTCGCGGGCCATCGTGCAACTCACCCGGCAAGGCTATATGACCAAGGGCGTCGACTCGCGCGATCGCCGGCGTTCCGTGCTGCGGCTGACCGCGGCGGGCGAGCGGGCGCGCATCGACGTGGAGCGTGTGATGAGCGCCCTGGAACACGACGTGTTGGGCGCGATGGGCGAGGGGGAAGAGCGCCGCATCCGGGAAACGCTGGGCAAGCTGGCGGCCACGGCCTCGGATCGGCTGAAGTCTCCCCGGACCTGGAAAGACTTCGCCGACTGACCGCGCGGCGGTTCAGGAAGCCGCCTGTATGCCGGCCTTGCGGATGATCGCGCCCCAGCGGGCGTATTCCTTGTCCATATAGCTTTGCAGATCGTCCGGGGTCGAGCCAACGATGTCCAGCCCCATGCCCTGGAAGCGAGCGGCGATGTCGGGTTTGGCCAGGATTTCCTTGACCGTGGCCGAGAGCTTGTCGCGCACCGCCCTGGACGTGCCCGCTGGGGCCAGCAGGGCGAACCACGGACCCGCCACGATCTCGGGATAGCCTTTTTCCGCGAAGGTCGGCACCTCGGGCAACACCGAACTGCGCCGGGCCGAGGCCACGGCAACGGCGGCCAGCTGGCCCGTCCGGACCCGCTCCCCCACGTTGACGGTGTCGGCGATCATCAGATCGACGCGGCCCTGCATGACGTCGGTCAGTATGGGAGGAAAGCCGTTGTACGGCACGTGCGTCAACGAAATGTTCAGCGCCTGGTCCAGCAGCGCCCCGGTGACGTGGCCCGTGGTGCCCACGCCCTGGGTAGCGTAGGTCAGCGGCGCGGCGCCCGACCGCGCCCGCTGCAGGAAGGCCTCGAACGTCGGCAGTCCGGCCTTGGGCGAGGCCACCAGTACGTTGGGCGCATCGACCACCCGCGACACCGGCGCGAAGGCATGCTGCGCGTCGTAGGGCAGCTTGGACATGATGAACGGGTTGATCACCAGCGGCCCCTGGGCGGTAAGCAGCAGCGTGTAGCCATCCGCCGCGCTCTTGGCCACGAAGTCCGTGCCGATGGTGCCGCCGGCGCCGGCCTTGTTGTCCACCACGAACTGCTGGTGATAGCGGGCCGAAAGCTCGGCCGCCAGCGTGCGGGCCACGACGTCGATCGACCCTCCCGCTAGAAAGGGCACGATCACCCGGACGGAACGGGTGGGCCAGGAAGCTTCCTGCGCACAGACTCCCTGCGGGAGCAGGCCGGCGGTGCCAAGAGCGGCCGCCAGGACCAGATGCCTGATGGCGCTTGTCGTCGTGAGATTCATTTCGTCTTCTCCTGGGGGCCTCTATGCCGGCGGCAGATGCGCCAACGCGGCGGCTTCGTCGAAAGTCCTGGATCGGTTCAGCGCGATGGCGATGGCGCGTATGCGGTATTGCGAGGCGGCACGGGCTTCCTGCGGCGAGTGCCCTTCCTCGAGCGCCTGGGCGGCATTGATCAACCTGCGCCGGGTCTGGGCAATGGCGGTGTCGGACGTCCCGAGGTGCTCGATGCTGCGGTCGGCGATCTCGCCCTGGCTTTCCTGCACGGCGATGTCCTGCAGCTGGGCGCTGGGAATGCCGGTGAAGGATTCGGTGCGCTGCTTGCCGCGATCGATCAGGTAGTCGTTCTCCTGGTTGCCCATCGATTCATAGGTGCCCGGCACGCGGCGTGAATAGTCGAGGTCGCCGGCGTCGTACTCCTCGATTTCCCCCTGTTCGAGCGGCCGTTCCGGCTGGTAGCGGATCCGGTACCACCAGCAGTTCCGGTCGTCGATCGGAACGAAGAAATTGGCGCGGCATACATTCCCCGGCGCGGTCGGCACCAGGACGCCGACCGGCATCAGCCACTGCGTGACGCGCCAGTAGTAGGTGTCGTCGTCGCCGTCGCGGCGCGCCGAGATGGACATGCCGTAGGAGGTATCGGCACAAAAGAAACGCGGCGCGCCATCGGCGTCGGAGAAGCGCTGGAAGTCTCCCACGCCGAACACATCCTTGGACATGCGGTTCATCTGGTGCAGGAAAGTCAGATGAGAGGTATCCAGGCTGCCTTCCAGCGCCTGCATGTAGTTGCAACGCATCAAACGTTTCGATGCATAGACGTGGCTTTCCGGCAGCGACATGAATTCGATGTCGGGCACGGCGGGCGCTTCGCCGGGACCGAGATAGGCCCAGATGATGCCGCCGGATTCATGCACGGGATACGCCCGCGCGCGCACCTTGGCCTTCATCGGGCTGGATGGGGGCTCGCTGGGCATGTCGACGCAGGCGCCGTCCACGCCGAACTTCCAGCCGTGGTAGACGCAGCGCAATCCGCCCTGTTCATTGCGGCCGAAGAACAGGTCGACCGAACGATGCGGGCAGCGCGCGTCCAGCAGCCCGACCCGGCCCTCCGAGTCGCGGAACGCCACCAGCCGGTGGCCGAGCAGGCCGACACGCACCGGCGGGCCGTCCGGCTCGGCGATTTCCTCCGACAGCAGCGCCGGCATCCAGAACCGGCCGATGAGATTCCCCATGGGCGCGCCCTTCTCCACCCGGGTAAGCATGCGATTCATTTCGAGGCTGAGCATCGATCCTCCTGTCTCCTTTTCGATGGCTGCGCCCCGCCCTGGCGGATGGGCGCAGCCCCGCACTGGCCAAATGCTAGCGATTCGCTAGTATTTGGCCAGTATGAGATTCACATGCCCGGGTGTCAAGAAGGAGAAAACGGCAACGGCCATGGCCCTTCGCTGCGGCGCTACCGCGTCGAAGGGCCATGGCTGCCTGATATGGAAGAACCGGACGCTACCGGCCGGACCGGCTCAGTTCCAGGGATCGATGGTCATGTGGATCGCCCCCTGCACACCCTGGCCCGCCAGGCTGCGCAGCGCGAGGTCGGTATCCTCGAGGCCGAACGCATGCGTACTCATTTTCTTGACCCCATGGCGATCGCCCGCGATCAATTGCAGGGCCAGCTCGACCGACTCGTAGCTGTGGCCGCGCATGCCCTTCACGGTCAGGAAGCGCGCGATGATGCGGTCGCTGTCGAACTCGGGAATGCGCCGGCGCTTCTGCCCGCCCAGGATGACCCGTCCACGTTTGCGCGCGAGCTGGATCGCCGTGACGACCGAATCCGTGCCGCCTGCCGCGCAGTCGATGACGAGGTCCGCCATCAGGCCGCCGGTCAGGTCGGCGACGGTTTCGAGCAGGTCCTGGGACTCGATGTCGATGGTGTGGTGCGCGCCGAGCTCACGCGCCAGCGCCAGGCGGCGCGCGTCCGTCTCGTTCGAAAGCCCCGTGATGATGATGCGTTCGGCCCCCGCTTCGCGCGCGGCCACGACGCACGCCAGGCCTTGCTGGCCAGGGCCTTGTATGAGCACCGTCTGGCCCGGCCCCGCGCCGCCTTGCAGGTAGGTCCATTCGACGCCGTTGGCCAGCGGCAGCGCGAGCGCCGCGTGGCGGGGCGAAACCCCGGCGGGCACGCGGTGGAACACCGTGTTCAGGTGCAGGAACTGATACTGGCTGAACCCGCCCCACAAGCCCGGCGCCACCGACAACCCGGTGGCGCCGTAGCGCAGGCCGCCCAGGCGCCAGTCGGTGGCGTCGCACAGCCGGAACTCGCCGCTGCGGCAGAACTCGCAGTGGCCGCAGGGCAGGTATTCCTCCAGCGCGACCAGGTCTCCTTCCTTCACCCCCCATTTGGCGCGCGCCACCTCGCCCAGCTCGGCCACGTGGCCCACGGTCTCGTGGCCGAGCACGAGCGGACCGCGGCTGGCCGGCAGTTGCTGGTAGTAGGGCCAGTCGCTGCCGCACACGCCGGTGACGGCGACCTTGAGCAGGCCGCTGGTGGCCGAGGCGGCCGGCGCGGCCAGCTCGCGCAGTTCGGTCCTGCCAGCCTCGACCGCGACCGCGGCTCGTACGGTAAGTGCCATGGCCGTCACACCGACGCGTGCGGCCGGCCCGGCTGCGCGGCAAGCGCGTCGGCGGCGGCATCCTTGAAGTGCTGGTCGCGCGGCAGGATCACCGCGGCCGAGCGGACATGGTGCGTCGACGGATGCGTTCCCGGCGGCGCGGCGCCTTCCTCGGCCAGCGCCTTGACGGCCTTCATCAACGCGCGGCGCATCTTGACGATGCCGTTGTCGGTGGAGGTCAGGTGTTCCTTGGTGCGATCCTGGATCCGGCCCATGCTTTCCTGCAACGACGCATCCTGCATGCCTATGCCCTCGATGCCGCTGAAAGTCCTGCCCGACTTCTGCGCCTCGCGGTCCATCAGGTAATCGTTCTCCTTGTTCTGCAAGGGACGGAACGTGCCCGGCACGTAGCGCACGTGTATTCCTTTCCCGTCTTCCATCGCCTGGACCTCGGCTTCGGTCAGCGCGCGGCCCGCATGGTAGTCGAAGCTCCAGGCCCAGCAGGTCTCGTCGTCGATGGGCACCCAGAAGTGTCCGTGCACGGGATGGTCGCCGCGCGGCGGCACCATGGTGAAGCAAGGCATCAGCCACGGCGTGATGCGCCAGTAGTAGGAGTCGTCGCCGGCGTTGCGGCGCACGCCCACCAGCAGCCCGGTGTCGGTGTCCACCACGTCGAACACCGGACGCAGGTCCGTCAAGTTGTACTGGTTGCCGGCCGCGCCCTTGAACAAGGGATCGGATTTCAGGCTGTCGCGGTGCAGCCACGAAACGTGGCTGGAATCGATTCCGCCTTCCAGCGCCTGCAGCCAGTTGTTTTCCTGGATGCGCTTGGACACGAAGCGCTGCGCGTCGGGCACCATGGCGAACTCGTACTCGGGCAGCGGCGGCTGATGTTCGGGGGGACCCATGTAGGTCCACAGGATGCCGCCGCGCTCGACCAGCGGATACGAGGTGAGTTTGATGCGGCTGCGAAAACCGCTGTCTTCCGCTTCCGACGGCACGTCCAGGCATTGGCCATCGGCGGCGTACTTCCAGCCGTGATACGGACACCGGATGCCACCGCCCTGGCCTTGCTCGTCGTAGCGGCCGAACCACAGCGACACCCCGCGATGCGCGCAGAACTCGTCGATCAGCCCGATGTTGTCTTCTTCGTCGCGTATCGCCAGCAGCCGTTCGGACAGCAGCTTGACGCGCACCGGCTCACAGCCGGGCCCGGGCAGCTCGCGGCTGAGCATCACCGGCTGCCAATAGCGGCGGAACAGCTCGCCCAGGGGCGTTCCCGGCCCCGTCTGGGTAAGCAGGTCGTTCTGTTCCTTCTTCAACATCTTTGGTCCCCTCGTCTGAGATCGTTCCGTATGCAGGAACACTGTTCCTTGATAGGAAACAAAGTTATCATTCGCTCGATCCCGATGTCAATGCGGTCCATACCGCGGCGGGGCATCAGAACCTCAAGAAAGGAGACAAGCCGATGATGATTCATCGTCATTTCCTCGCGCGCCTGGTGTGCGCGAGCCTTGCGGCCGGCGCGCTCGCGGCGCCCGCCTGTGCGCAGGACCCGTGGCCCAGCCGCCCGGTCAAGATCGTGGTGCCCTACGCGCCCGGCGGCAGCGCCGACACGCTGGGCCGGCTGATCTCGCGCCATCTTGCCGAAACGTTCAAGCAGAGTTTCGTGGTGGACAACCGCGGCGGCGCTGGCGGCGTCATCGGTTCGCAGATGGTGGCGCGCGCCGAACCCGACGGCTATACGCTGGTGGTGTCGGGCATCGGCTCGCATGTGGTCGCCCCGCTGACCAACGCGACCAGCTTCGACCCCATCAAGGACTTCACCCACATCGCCCTGCTGGGCGGCCCGCCCACCGTGCTGGCGGTCAACGTCGCGCAGCCCATCAAGGACGTGCCCGGCTTCATCAAGCAGGTCAAGGCCATGCCCGAAGGCCTGAGCTGGGCCTCGCCCGGACAGGGCACGCACGGCGCCCTGATCGGCGAAGCCTTCCGCCAGATCACCAAGCTGAACCTGGTGCACATCAGCTACAAGGGCGCGGGCCCCGCCGTGGCCGACGTGGCCGCCAACCAGGTGCCGGCCGCCTTCATCACGCTCAGCACCGCCGCCGGCAACATCAAGGCCGGCAAGCTGCGTCCGCTGGCCGTGACCTCGGCGCAGCGCGTCGCCGACTTTCCCGACATCCCCACCTTCAAGGAACTGGGCTATCCGCAGTTGACCGGCACCACCTGGTTCTCGCTGTCGGGTCCCGCCGGCATGTCGCCCGAACTGGTCACCAGGCTCAACCTCGCGGTGCGCAAGGCCCTGCAATCACCGGAAGGACAAACCGAGCTGCGGGCCCAGAACATGGAGACCTTCGACTGGGACGCGCCCACGTTCAACGATTTCGTGAAGAAAGAAATCGCGCACTGGAAGCAATACATAGAGCCCCCTCCTACGCGCTGACGCGCGCCCCCCCAGGGGGCGAAACCGGCGGACTGGCAAAGCCAGATCCGCGGTTTCCTGGGGCTGGCGCCAGTTTCTTGGATTGTGGTACCCATGTGCTTCGCTGGCTGCCAACACTTGTTATAAAGGTGGGTTGACGCAAACATTGTCCATCACTATGCAAGACACTCAGGACGGGGGCGAGGGGCGGCTTTCTTCGGTTGCTTCGGCCATCCGTGTGCTCAAGGCGTTTTCCGAGACGGAAGTCGAGATCGGGATCAGTACGCTTGCCAAACGGCTGGGGCTGGCCAAGAGCACGGTGCACCGGCTGGCCAGCACGCTGACGGCCGAGGGGCTGCTGGAGCAGAATCCGGAGAACGGGCGCTACCGGCTTGGGCTGGGGCTGTTCGCGCTGGGCGCGCTGGTGCGGCGGCGCATGGATATTTCGACGCAGGCCCTGCCCTATCTGCACGAGCTGCGCGAGATCACCGGCGAGACCGTGCATCTGGCCACGCTGGAGCAAAGCAACATCATCTATCTCTTCAACCTCGAAAGCCACCAGGCCATACGCATGCGTTCGTACGTCGGCGCGCGCAAGCCCGCGTTCTGCACCAGCGAAGGCCGCGCGCTGCTGGCCTTCCAGAGCGCGGACGTGCTGGCGCGCGTGCTCAAGGATGGCCTCGTGCCGCGCACGCCGAACACGCCGACCGATCCGGCCCTGCTGCGCGGCACGCTTGAACAGGTACGCCGCGAAGGCTATGCGCAAGACGACGAGGAAAGCGAGGTCGGCATGCGCGGGCTGGCGGCGCCGGTGCGTGATCACTCCGGACAGGTCATCGCCGCGATCGGCGTCGCGGGTCCCATCCAGCGGTTGACCAAGCGAGCGGTACGCGGATTCGTCACGCCCGTGCTCCAGGCCGCCGATGGCGTGTCGGCGCGACTGGGCTACCAGCCCTGACCCGACGCGCGATCGTCCATGGCCGCCGCGTCCCGTATCCCCGTCTACCTGCTGACCGGCTTCCTGGGCAGCGGCAAGACGACGCTGCTTTCGGCCTGGCTCGGACAACCGGCGCTGCGAGGCGCGGCGGTGATCGTCAATGAACTGGGCGAGGTCGGGCTCGATGGCGCCTTGCTGGGCGTGACCGAGCAGGCGGCGCTGGTGTCGGGGTCGTGTGTGTGCTGCACCGGCCTGCCGGGCCTGGAGCAGGCCCTGGAGGATTTGTTCTGGGCGCGGCTGCAGCGCCGCATGCCGGCGTTTCCCGCCGTGGCGATCGAAACCACGGGGATGGCCGATCCCGCGCCCATCGTCCAGGCGTTCCACGACCATCCGCTGCTGCGCGAACGCTACCGGCTGCAAACCATCATCACCGTGGCGGGCGCGCCAGCCGGCGCGGCGCTGCTCGATCGTCATCCGGAAGCCCGGGCCCAGGTCCGCGCGGCGCGGGTCTTGATCATGACCAAGACCCGGGAAGCCGGCGACACACCCGCCCGCGCCCTGGCCGCGAGACTGGCGACGCTGAATCCCGGCGCGCCGGTACTGTGCTCCAACCAGGCCGATCTGACATGGGAGGCGGTTTCCCTCGCCCTCGCGCCACGCGGCGCATCGCCGGCCGCGACGCCCGTCCGCGGCGGGATGGAAAATCATGCCGCCGGCCATGCGCCATCGCATGACCACGGCCACGGCGCGCACCCGCACGCGCATCATCATGCGGCGCAGGCGCATTTTCTCCCCCTGCCCCATCCCATCGAACGCGACGCGCTGCTGGTCCGCCTGCATGCGCTCGCCGATGCGCTGGGGCAGGACCTGCTGCGGCTCAAGGGTGTCGTCGCGCTGGCCGACGGCCGGCGTTGCGTGGTGCAGTTCGCGCCCGACGAAAGGCGCTTCGATGTGCGGCCGCTGTCCGCGACCGATATCCCGCGTCAGAAAACCGGCCTGACGGTCATCGCGACACACGCCGATCCCGGCCGGATGGCCGAACACTTGTCAGCGCCGCTTCCCAGCGCTTCTCGTATTCGTTCTTCTGAAAATCCTCCGCGATGAAGTCGAGGAAGACCGGATGGAGAATGCCGGCGAAGGCCTCAAGCTCAGGCGGCACCTGGTCATCGTCGATCCGTTCAGCATCGACCACATGCTGGCCCTGCCGCTCTGATCGGCACGCGGCGCGGACCCGCCGGCATGGCGGGTCCCATGCCTGTCAGCTGTTTTCCAGCACGTCGGCCAGGCCCTGTTTTTCCAGCAGCGACGACAGGTGTTCCCAGCCGTGGAAATCGATGATGATCTGGCCGCGCTCCTTCGCGCCGATCTTGAACGCCACCTGCGTGCCCAGCCGGTCGGACAAGGCCTCTTCCAGCCGCAGCACGTCGCGCGACTTGGCCGCCGGTTTGCGGCTGGATTTCTGCGCGGCTTCCTGCAGCGTCTGCGCGACGAGTTTCTCGGCCTCGCGCACCGACAGCCGCCTGGCCACGATCTGCGTGGCCAGCTGGATCTGCGTGGCGGCATCCACCGCCAGCAGCGCGCGCGCATGGCCCATGTCGAGATCGCCGGCCAGCAGCATGGTCTGCACCGGCGCGGCCAGGTTCAACAGGCGCAGCAGGTTGCTCGTGGCCGACCTCGACCGCCCGATGGCCTGCGCCGCCTGCTCGTGCGTCATGCCGAACTCGCCGATCAGGCGCTGCACGCCCTGGGCCTCTTCCAGCGGATTCAGGTCCTCGCGCTGGATGTTCTCGATCAGCGCCATGACCGCGGCGTTCTCGTCGCTGACTTCGCGCACCAGCACCGGCACCTCGGTCAGCGCGGCCAGCTGCGCGGCGCGAAACCGCCGTTCGCCCGCGATGATCTCGTAGCGGCCGCCTTCGATGGCGCGGACCAGGATGGGCTGCATCACCCCTTGGGTGCGGATCGACTCGGCCAGTTCGGCCAGCGCGCCTTCGTCCATGCGCGAGCGCGGCTGGTAGCGGCCGGCCTGCATGCTGGATACCGGCAGCGTGCTGGGCGGGCCTTCCTTCTGTGCGGGCTGCGCCGCCGCCTGGGTACCCAGCGTGCTGACCGCCGGCATGTCGGCCCCCAGCAGCGCGTCGAGTCCACGGCCCAATCCTTTGGGTTTCTTCACACCCTTAGATCCTGCTTTTACTTCCATGATGTGCTTCCCCAAAGCTATAGCGTTTTCACGCGCTCTATCATTTCCGCCCCGAAGGCCACGTAGGCCTGCGCCCCCTTGGACGCGGGGTCGAACACCACCCCCGGCAGCCCATAGCTGGGCGCCTCGGCCAGCCTGACGTTGCGCGGGATGATGCTCTTGAATACCTTGTCGCCGAAGTGGCTCTCGAGCTGCGCCGAGACCTGCTGCTGCAGGGTCACGCGCGGATCGAACATCACGCGCAGCAGGCCGATCACGCGCAGGTCGGGATTCAGGTTGGCATGGACCCGCTTGATGGTGTTGACCAGATCCGACAGCCCCTCCAGGGCAAAGTATTCGCACTGCATGGGAATGATCACGCCGTGCGCGGCGGCCAGGCCGTTCAGCGTCAGCAGCGACAAGGTGGGCGGACAATCGATCAGCACGAAGTCGTAGCGGTCGGCCACGGAAGCGATCGCGTGCTTCAACTGGCGATCGCGTTCCTCAAGCTCCACCAGGTCGATCTCGGCACCGGCCAGTTCGCGATTGGAGGGCAGGACGTCATACCCGCTCTCCGTCGCCTTGGCGGCATCGGCAAGGCTGGCTTCGCCGATCAGGACCTGGTAGAGCGTGGCCTGCAGCTCGCGTTTGTCGATGCCGCTGCCCATGGTGGCGTTGCCCTGTGGATCCAGGTCGACCAGCAGCACGCGCTGCTTCTGGGCCACGAGGGCCGCCGCCAGGTTGACCGCGGTGGTGGTCTTGCCCACACCGCCTTTCTGGTTCGCGATGCAGAAGATGCGGGCCGTGGCCCGCGCGCGTTTGGCGGCCAGCGGCTCGGCACCGGTGATCGCCTCCAGCTCGCCGGTTTCTTTTCCGGACGGCGCCGCCTCGTTGACCATGCTGGAATTGGAAGACATCGAATACAACCTGATTATTGGTGAATCTGACGCGCCTATAGCCGGCGCCGCGTTCTGCTAACTCTCGCTCGCCCCGTCTGCGACACGGTCCATCCAGACCAGGCAACGACGGGCGGACAATCTTGGCACATAAAGTGTCGTGACGCCTTCCACCTGCCATGCTCCCTGGTCCTTCAGCGCCTGCATCTCGTCTTCCGGCGGATGGCCCTTCATGGCGACCAGCCTTCCCCCCGGCTTGACGTGGCGCCCGGCCAGCGCGGCAAAGTCGTGCAGCGACGCGAACGCGCGCGAGACGACGATGTCGCACCCGGCGGGTTCGAGCTCTTCGACCCGCGCGTGCGTCGCATCCAGGTTGGGCAACCGCAGCACGCCGGCCACGTGCTTGATGAACGCGATCTTCTTCTCGACCGCGTCCACGCAGAGCACTTCCCATTCCGGCCGGCAGATGGCCAGGACCACGCCGGGCAGCCCGCCACCCGAACCCACGTCCAGGATGCTGGCAGGCTGGCCGGCAAGACGCTGGGCGAGTTCCGGCACTACCGACAGACTATCTGTTATGTGATGCAAAAGCATCTGCTCCGGCTCGCGTATGGCCGTGAGGTTGTAGGTGCGATTCCAGCGCAGCATCTGCGCCAGGTAATTCAGCAGCAGATCGATGCGCGCATGATCGAGCGGCAGGCGCAACACCGCGCAGTCCGACTCGAGCTGGGCCGCGAATACGGCGCCATTGAAAGGTTCCTGCATCGGGATCGGTTTCCGGGACATGTTCATGGGACGACCCTCCGGCCGTCGGGAGCTTCCCTTGCCGGGGAAGCGGACACGCTTCCCCGCAAGCCACGCGTCGATACCGACGAGCCTCCCGTCTCGTCGTGGCGCGGCTTTTCTCCCGGGAGAAGGCGTGTCGTTGTCGATAGGCCGTGCCGCACGCTCATGCCGCCCGGTTGGCGTCGGCGGCGGAATCGGCAGCCAGCCGTCCGTATTGCCGGCGCTTCAGGTGTATCAGCAGGAGCGAGATGGCGGCAGGCGTAATGCCCGAGATGCGGGCAGCCTGGCCGATGGTTTGCGGCCGATGGGTCTTGAGCTTCTGGCGAACTTCGAAGGACAGGCTGCGCACCGAGTCGTAGTCGATGTCGTCCGGGATACGCTGGTTCTCGTGTCCGGCCTGCTTGTCGATCTCGTTCTGCTGGCGCGCGATGTAGCCCGCGTACTTGACCTGGATCTCCACCTGTTCGGCAACGATCCGGTCCGTGACGCCTGGACCCGCCAGCAATTCCTCGTCCACATTCTTCGCTTGCATAAGCGCATCATAGGAAACGTCAGGGCGCTTGAGCAAGTCGAATAGTGTGTACTCACGCTCAATCGCCTTGCCCAATAACGGCTCGGCGACGTGGGCCGGGAAAATCCGGGGATTGATCCACGTGGAACGCAGGCGCTCGACCTCGCCCGCGACGGCATCCCGTTTGCGATTGAACGCGTCCCAGCGCGCGTCGTCCACCAGCCCGAGCCGGCGGCCAGCTTCCGTCAGGCGCCAATCGGCATTGTCTTCGCGCAGGCTCAGGCGGTACTCCGCCCGCGACGTGAACATGCGATAGGGCTCGGTCACGCCACGCGTGACCAGGTCGTCGGCCAGGACACCCAGGTAGGCTTCGTCCCGGCGCGGCACCCAGGCTTCTTCGCCCTTGACCTTCAGGGCGGCATTGATCCCGGCCAACAGCCCCTGTGCTGCGGCTTCTTCGTATCCCGTCGTGCCATTGATCTGTCCGGCGAAGAACAGTCCGGAGATGGCTCGTGTCTCCAACGACGTTTTCAAGCCACGCGGATCAAAGTAGTCATACTCGATGGCATACCCGGGACGCAGGATATGGGCATTTTCCAGCCCCGGCAGCGAATGGATCAGATCGAGCTGGACATCGAACGGCAGACTGGTCGATACCCCGTTCGGATAGAACTCGTGGGTCGTCAGCCCTTCTGGTTCCAGGAAGACCTGGTGGGAAGATTTGTCCGCGAAACGATGGATCTTGTCCTCGATAGAGGGGCAATAACGTGGCCCCACCCCTTCGATAACGCCGGTGTACATGGGCGAACGGTCCAGGCCGCCGCGGATGATCTCGTGCGTCCGCGCATTGGTATGCGTAATCCAGCACGGAAGCTGGCGCGGGTGCATGGCAGCATCGCCCAGATAGGAGAAGACCGGTACCGGATCCAGATCCCCGGGCTGTTCCTCCAGCACGCTGAAGTCGATGGAGCGGCCATCGATGCGAGGCGGCGTTCCGGTTTTCAGGCGTCCCTGGCCCAGGTTGAGTTCCTGTAGCCGCTTGCCTAGCGAGATGGCGGGAGGATCACCCGCCCGCCCTGCTGAATAGTTCTGCAAACCCACGTGCACCCGGCCATTCAGGAAGGTACCCGCAGTCAAGACGACCGCCCGCGCACGAAAGCGCAGGCCGATCTGGGTGATCGCACCCACCACCTTGTCCCCTTCCAGCATCAGATCGTCCACGGCCTGCTGGAACAGCCAGAGGTTGGGCTGGTTCTCCAGGCGATGCCGGATCGCCTTACGGTAGAGCACGCGGTCGGCTTGTGCCCGAGTCGCCCGTACCGCGGGGCCCTTCGATGCATTCAGGATGCGGAACTGGATCCCTGCCTCGTCCGTAGCCAAGGCCATGGCCCCCCCCAACGCATCGACCTCTTTCACCAGATGGCCTTTGCCTATCCCTCCTATCGAGGGATTGCAGGACATCTGCCCGAGGGTCTCGATGTTATGCGTGAGCAGCAGTGTCTTGCAGCCAGCACGCGCCGCGGCCAGCGCAGCCTCGGTACCGGCATGGCCACCGCCTACAACGATCACATCAAATTCGGTTGGATACAGCATGGTGGGGTCCACAAAAGACCAGCGCTAAGCTGGCGACCTGGCCTGCATGGCCAGGAAAATGTCCGGGCATGGAGAAAGAAACGCCACGGTAACTAGGGATTATAGGATTCTCGCCCCGCCAAGGCGAGCAATACCCTGGTCAGACTGCTCTAGCGTGTTTCACGTGGAACAATTTGGGAAAATTCTGGGCAGCCATCGAAAAGCGGAGACCGAACAACACGATGGTCACGGACGGACCAGCTTATCCGTTCTATGTGGCAATCGTTGCAACGGATGGCATGACAGCAGTTGGACCAGGGCTCAAAGATGTGTCGCTGCCATAGGGATGGGGGATTCGCGACACAAGGATAGACCGCCGCCTGTTGGCCACAAACCGACTTCCGGGGATGCCGTGGCACGCGGATGTTTCACGTGAAACATTGGAAGGTCGTAGCGCAGGGGCACGTCCGCCAGCACGCGTGTCGATGCCATGGATGGTGGATATCTCGTACCCGCCACGCTACCGATAGTAGGAGTGCTTGCGCGCCGCTACGCCGAATTGCCAAAACTCGACTTCACAAGACATCGGGTCCCTTCCCTGTGGTACTCCAGGTTTTCAGGCACACCCTGCTACCTTAAGACGTTACCCATGTTTCCCGACAACGATCGCTGCTTTCTACCCTTCCCGGGCGCCATCCACTTCTTCCCGCATTGCCCGAGCGATCAGCACATCCATCATGTCGAACAATTCACGGACCTGCTCGGCTGAAAACCCGCCCAGCAAACGGGTGTTGCGCTGCCTGGACAATTGGCGCAAGGAAACGGCAATGTCCATGCCTGGGGGGCTCAATCTCAATGCGGCCTGGCGATTGTCCCGTTCCGACGTTCGTCTTTCGACCAGGCCTTGCCTGGACAACGAAACAACCGCCCGGCTGATCTGCGCGGCATCCACCATGGCGAACCCGGCAAGCTTACGTATCGAGGCGGGTTGGGAACTCGCAAGCAGCGTGACGACCTGCCATTCCGTCTGAGAAAACCCGAACTGCGTACGAGCCTCCGCCTGCGAAGCCCGTGCCAAGGCCCTGGTCAGCATCGCCACTTTGGGAGCCAATAGATCGTCCAGCTCATGCGCGTGCGTTGCTTTGAGAGGAAGAGGATCGGCGCCGTCGCGCAGGAGGTCGGTTGTCATCGGCTAGCGCCTCATACGAGGCGTCATGTGAACGCGGCGTGTCATTATCCTCGTCCCGGCGGGTTTTCCGCAATTCCATGACAAATCCTGATATTTCCCAATCGCGAATAATGAAATAAATCAATATACAAGATTCAGTCATGTATGTTAATTGCCTGGAAACCACAATCGTCCTTGCTGCCTGACCCGCCCGCACCTACCCGCGACGGAATACCGCGACGCCGGCGCGGCATGAAAAAAGCCCCCACGCTTGCCGCTTCGCGGCGGCGCTGCCCCCCGAGGGGGCGCTTTTTCATCTTGGGGCGGCCCGGCAATGAAAAAAAGCCCCCACGCTTGCCGCTTCGCGGCGGCGCTGCCCCCCGAGGGGGTGCTTTTTCATCTTGGGGCGGCCCGGCAATGAAAAAACCCCGACGCCCAGGGCGGGCATCGGGGCCGGGCATCGCAAGCCGGGGCAGTTACACGCCCGGCAAGCGAGCGAGACTCAGCCTTGCAGACGCGTGGACAGGCGCTGCTTGACCTCCACCAGTTCGTTCGGCAATCCCTGCTTGAGCAGGTCGAACAGCTCGTCGTGCAGGCGCAGTTCTTCCTTCCAGGCCTGCGTGTCGATGGCGGTGATGCGATCGAACTGCTCGCGGGTGAAATTCAGGCCGTCCCAGGTCAGGTCGCCGTAGGAGGGCGTGACGCCGAAGACGTGGTCCACGCCCTGGGCCTTGCCATCGATCCGCTCGAGCATCCACTTCAGCACACGCATGTTCTCGCCGAAACCGGGCCAGACGAACTTGCCGTTGTCGTCGGTGCGGAACCAGTTCACGCAGAAGATGGCCGGCAGGCGCACGCCGGTCGACTCGAGCTTGGCGCCCAGTTGCAGCCAGTGGCTGAAATAGTCACTCATGTTGTAGCCGCAGAATGGCAGCATCGCGAAGGGATCGCGACGCACCACGCCCTGCTTGCCGGTGGCGGCGGCCGTGGTTTCCGAACCCATGGTGGCAGCCATGTAGACACCTTCGACCCAATTGCGGGCCTCGGTCACCAGCGGCACGGTGGTCGAGCGGCGACCGCCGAACACGAAGGCATCGATGGTCACGCCCGCGGGATTGTCCCACTCGGCATCGATGGCGGGGTTCTGGTCGGCGGCGACGGTGAAGCGGGCATTCGGATGCGCAGCCTTGCGGCCGGTGGCCTTGCCGATCTCGGGCGTCCAGTCCTGGCCCTGCCAGTCGATGCAGTGGGCGGGAGCTTCGCTCATGCCTTCCCACCAGATGTCGCCGTCATCGGTCAGCGCGACATTGGTGAAGATGACGTTCTCGCGCAGCGTCGCCATGCAGTTGAAGTTGGTCTTCTCGTTGGTGCCGGGCGCGACGCCGAAGTAGCCGGCCTCGGGATTGATGGCGCGCAGCTTGCCGTCGGGACCCGGCTTGATCCAGGCGATGTCGTCGCCGATGGTGGTGACCTTCCAGCCCGGCAGCGAAGCCGGCGGAATCAGCATCGCGAAGTTGGTCTTGCCGCAGGCCGAGGGGAAGGCCGCGCCGACGTGCATCTTCTTGCCCTCGGGCGACGTGACGCCCAGAATGAGCATGTGTTCGGCCAGCCAGCCCTGGTCGCGGCCCATCTTGGAGGCGATGCGCAGCGCCAGGCACTTCTTGCCGAGCAGCGCGTTGCCCCCGTAGCCCGACCCGAAGGACCAGATTTCGCGGGTCTCGGGATAGTGGACGATGTACTTGGTATCGTTGCAGGGCCAGGTCACATCGGCCTCGCCCTTGGCCAACGGCTTGCCCACGGTGTGGACGCACGGAACGAACACGCCATCGGCGCCCAGCACGTCATACACCTTGCGGCCCATGCGGGTCATGATGCGCATGTTGGCCACGACATAGGGCGAATCGGACAATTCGACGCCGATCTGCGCGATGGGCGAGCCCAGCGGCCCCATCGAGAAGGGAATGACGTACATGGTGCGGCCGCGCATGGAACCGGCGAACAGGCCGTCCAGCGTCGCGCGCATTTCCGCCGGGTCCACCCAGTTGTTCGTGGGGCCGGCGTCTTCCTTGCGTTCGGAACAGATGAAGGTGCGATCCTCGACACGCGCCACGTCGGACGGGTCGGACCAGGCCAGATAGGAATTGGGACGCTTGGCGGGGTTCAGGCGGCGCAGCGTGCCGGCCTGGACCATCTGCCCGCACAGGCGGTCGTATTCTTCCTGCGAACCGTCGCACCACTCGATGCGATCGGGCTGCGCCAGCGCGGCGACCTCGGCCACCCAGGCCTTCAATCGTTCGTGACGTACCCAGTCTGGAGCATCGAGCGCCGAAAGTTGTTTGGGAATCGACGTTTTAGGCACGGCGTTCATTGGTGACATTCTCCTCGACGCTGGGGCGACTGATCATGATGTAAATAATGAGCCGGGCATCGATTGGCCCGGCCGGACTTTAACTTAATATACCCCACCCCTTTCCGCCAAAAGCTTCCAGGAAGAAAGGGTCCGTTACCGTTGGCAGCTACCGCTCACAATACCAATTGGACTACCATCGCGACTGATCGAAGGAAAGCCCATGCGCATAACGATACTGGACGACTATCAAGACGCGGTCCGCAAGCTGGACTGCTTCAGCCTGCTTGATGGCCACGACATCAAGGTCTACAACAACACGGTCAAGGGGCTGGGCCAATTGGCCGTCCGGCTGCGCGACACGGAAACACTGGTATTGATCCGTGAGCGTACGCCCATCACCCGCGCCCTGCTGGACAAATTGCCTCAGTTGAAGCTGATTTCCCAGACCGGGCGCGTCGGGTCGCACATCGACGTGGAAGCCTGCACCGAGCGCGGGATCGCCGTCGCCCAGGGAGTCGGCTCGCCTATCGCGCCGGCAGAACTGACGTGGGCGCTCATTATGAGCGCGATGAGGCGAATTCCTCAATATGCTGCAAACCTCAAGCATGGTGCGTGGCAGCAATCCGGCATGAAAGCATCGTCCATGCCGCCCAACTTCGGCCTGGGCCGCACCTTGCATGGAAGCACCCTGGGCCTGTTCGGCTACGGCAAGATCGGCAAGATCATTGCCGGTTACGGCAAGGCTTTCGGGATGAAGGTCATGGTGTGGGGCCGGGAATCGACCCTGGAACGGGCACGCGCCGATGGCCTGGAAACGGCCTCCAGCAAGGAAGCGCTGTTCGAGGCCAGCGGGGTCCTGTGCATGCTGTTGAAACTGAGCGAGGAAACCCGCGGCATCGTCAAACTGGCGGACCTGCAGCGCATGGGGCCCGAGGCGCTGTTCGTGAATACTTCGCGGGCGGAACTGGTGGAACCCGATGCGCTGGTCCTGGCGCTCAACCGGGGCCGGCCGGGACTGGCGGCGATCGACGTCTTCGAAAGCGAGCCCATCCTGCAGGGGCACCCGCTGCTGCGCATGGAGAATGTCATCTGCACGCCGCACATCGGCTTCGTGGAGAACAACAGCTACAACCTCTATTTCAGGGTTGCGTTCGAGAACATCCTGGCTTGGGCGGCGGGGGAACCCAAAAATCTCGTTACCCCTTCTACGCGCTGACGGGCGCCCGTCTTGAGAGCCGCGCGGGCGGACCGGCGAAGCCGATCCGCAACGCCCGGGAGGGCGGCCAGGCTGGCACAGGTCGGTGTGCTTGAGTGTGCGGCGTGCGTTCCACAAGCAGGAAACGCAGAAAAAAACAAACCCATCCCACTGGTTAGCGGGATGGGAAAGCGTGGCGCGGCATACGCCGCCCCACGCATAAGCGGCTGATTACAGCGGCTTGATGTCGGAAGCCTGGGGGCCCTTGGGGCCGTCCTTGACTTCGTACTCGACTTCCTGCCCTTCGGCCAGGCTGCGGTAGCCGCGGCCGACAATGGCGGAAAAGTGAGCGAACACATCGGGACCACCGGCGTCCGGCGTGATGAAGCCGAATCCCTTGTCCGCGTTAAACCATTTGACCTTGCCCTTCTGTGCCATGTTCGGCGTCCTCTAATCAATAAACAATGCAATAGAACCAAGAACGCCGACACGAACTGAAATGCGGTAATGGCGGACATCCGCAAATGGCAGACGGGACTTGCGTGCTGCTTGAATTCAACTGCGAATCGCAGCATACCCGCGCGCACTTTGCGAATCAATAATATTTAGCAAGCGTGTCGCAAATGCCATGTACACGCCACGCAACAGGCCCAAACCACCATGGGCCGACCCTTCGAAATCAGTCCCGCAACGCCGGAAAACGCATAAGCAAACCCCGGTATAGCGGTGGAGTGATCAGCAGCACGAAGGCCAGCCGGAATACCTGGAACGCCGTCACCAGCGGCACGCCCAATTGCAGCACCTTGGCGGTGATGCACATCTCGGCGATGCCCCCGGGCGCCAGTCCGAGGATCAGGGTCGGCAGGTGGATGCCGCTGGGCGGCGCCATGAGAAGTCCCAGTCCGACCGAAAGCATGATCACGGCCAGGGTGTACACCAGGATCAGCCCCATGAAGCGCGGGGCGGTACGGAAGAAATCAGGGGTGTAGCGGTCGCCCAGCGACCAGCCGATGAGCAATTGCGCCGCATTCAGCATGAAGGTCGGCATCGCCGACAAGGCCATGTCGTTGGATGTCAGCAGGATGGTGACCGCCATGGGTCCCAGCACCCAGGCATTGGGAATGTTGACCCGCTGGGCCAGCAGCGCGCCACCGCCGCCCAGCGCGAACATCGCCGCCAGGCCGGCGGGATCCACCGCGGTCATGGCGGGCGCGAAAAGGCCGCTGCCCGTCACGCTCGACATCCGGAAAGCCAGCGGCACCAGGACGACGACCAGCAGGATACGCAAGCTATGGGCCGATGCGACCAGGGCCACCTTGCCGCCGTAGCGGTCGGACAGATTGGCCATTTCCGCCGCGCCGCCTATGGTGGACGAAAAGTAGGCCGTGCTGAATTCCACGCCGCCGGCACGTTGGAGAAACCAGGCGCCGGCCAGCCCCGCGGCGACCGAGAACACGGCACCCAGCAACAGCGGCAGCAGGTTGCCCGCAATCTCGTCGACCACCATGGGCGTGAAATACAGGCCCAGGCCCACGCCTATCACCCACTGGCCCGCATAGCGCAATTCCGTCCGGCTCCGGGACCGCACCCCGGCGATCTTGGTGGCGGCCGTGGCGACCAGCGCCCCCAGCATCCAGGGCAGCGGGGTATGGAGCGCGACCGCCAGCAGCGAGCCGCAAAGCGCAATGGCGAAACCTAGCAGTAGACGAACAAGCATGGGAAACGTGGCAGGCCGGCGTGGCCGCCGGTGGACGGGTGGAGGTAGACTGATCCGATGAAGACGAATGGTACATCCAAGGCCAAAGCAAGCTGATGATTAATTCCAAACTGCCGGACGTCGGCGTCACCATCTTCACGGTCATGAGCCGGCTGGCCACGGAAACGCAGGCCATCAACCTGGGCCAGGGCTTCCCCGATTTCGACCCCGACGCCGGCCTGCTGGCCCAGGTCGACGCCGCCATGGCCAGGGGCCACAACCAGTACGCCCCCATGCCCGGGATCCCGGCGCTGCGCGCCGCCATCGCGGCCAAGACACGGTCGTTGTACGGCGCCGCCTACGACCCCGAAACCGAGATCACCATCACCAGCGGCGCCACCCAGGCGCTGATGACCGCCATCCTGGCGGTGGCCGGCGCGGGCGACGAGGTCATCGTGCTGGAGCCCAACTACGATTCCTACGTGCCGGCCATCCGTCTGGCGGGCGCCACGCCGATCGCGGTGCAGTTGCTCGCGCCCACGCCCGAAGTCCCCGGCTACCGGCCGGACTGGGACGCTGTCCGGCGCGCCGTCACGCCGCGCACCCGGGCCCTCGTGATCAATTTCCCGCACAACCCCACCGGCGCGGTCCTGGACGATGGCGATCTGGACGAGCTGGAGCGCCTCCTGGCCGGCACGGGCATCGTACTGATATCGGACGAAGTCTACGAACACATCGTGTTCGACGGCCGCCGCCACGCGTCCATCGCGCGCCGGCCGGCGCTGGCGGCCCGCAGTTTCCTGATCTCGTCGTTCGGCAAGACTTTCCACGCCACCGGCTGGAAGATCGGCTATTGCTGCGCGCCCGCCGCCCTGTCCGCGGAATTCCGCAAGATCCACCAGTTCATGGTGTTCGCGGTCTCGACCCCCATGCAGTACGCGCTGGCCGCGTTCCTGGAAGATCCCCGCCATTATCTGGAGCTTCCCGCCTTCTACCAGGCCAAGCGCGATCGCCTGGAGGCCGGCTTGAAGCGGACGCGCTTTCGCACCCTGCCCTGCCCGGGCACGTATTTCCTGCTGGCCGACTACCGCGCGATATCCGATGCGCCAGAAAGTGAATTCGCGCGCTGGCTGACCACCGAACACGGCGTGGCGGTCATTCCCATCGCGGCCTTCCATGCCGATCCGGACGCGCCGGCCTCGAACCGGCAACTGGTGCGCTTCTGCTTCGCCAAGAAGGACAGCACGCTGGACGCGGCGCTGGAGCGCCTGGAGCGGGTCTGACGCGGCATGCGGGCGCGATGCCCGCATGCCCGCCGCCCGCGCCGCCTAGGCCGACGTAGCGGGTTCTGACGCCCCTGCGCGGCGGCGTGCCAGCACGCGCATCGTCACCGGGACCACCAGCACCGCCGCCGCGCACAGCCACAAGCCGATGCTGACGGGGCTTTGCCACAGGATGGCCGTGTCGCCATTGGTGATGGACAGCGCCCGGCGCAGGTTCTGCTCCATCATGTTGCCCAGCACCAGCCCCAGTATGAGTGGCGCCATGGGCACCGACATCTTGCGCAGCAGATAGCCCACCACGCCCAGCGCCACCATCATCACGAGATCGAAAGTGGTCGCATGCACGGAGTACACGCCGATCGCGCTCACCGTCACGATAAAGGGCACCAGCGCCCAGGTCGGCACCGACAACATGCGCGCGAACACGCCCACCATGGGGATGTTCATCGCCAGCAGCATGACGTTGCCGATGAACAGCGACGCGATCAGGCCCCAGACGATCTCCGGCCGCTGCTCGAACAATGCCGGCCCGGGCGTGATGTTGTAGAGCGCCAGCACGCCCATCATCACCGCGGTGGTGCCCGATCCCGGCACGCCCAGCGTCAGCATGGGCACGAAGGAACCGGTGGCCGACGCGTTGTTGGCAGCCTCGGGGGACGCCAGGCCGCGGATGTCGCCCTTGCCGAAATGCGCGCCTTCCGGATCGGACTGCTCGACCAGGCGTTTCTCGGTCGAATAGGCCATGGCCGAGGCCACCGTGGCGCCGGCGCCGGGCAGCACGCCCACGACGAAACCGATCAGCGATCCGCGCACCGTCCCCCACCAGGTGATCGCCAGTTCGCGCATGTTGAACAGGGTGCGCCCCGTGGGCTTGACCGCCACGTTGCCCGTGACGGATTGTTCCAGCAGCAGCAGCATCTCGCTGACGGAGAACAGGCCGATCACCACCACCACGAACTGGATGCCATCGCTCAAGTGCAGCGAGTCGAAGGTGTAGCGATAGATGCCCGAGTTCTCGTCTATGCCCACCGTCGACAGGGCCAGGCCCACGGCGGCCGCCAGCAACGCCTTGACCGGCTGCTCGCCCATCAGTCCCGCCAGGCAGCAGAAGGCGAACACCATCAGCGCGAAGTATTCCGCCGGCCCGAAGGCCAGCGCCCACCGGGCCAGCAAGGGCGCGGCGATGGCGATGCCGACGGTAGCCACGGCCGAGCCCACGAAGGAACTCCAGGCCGAGATCGACAAGGCCACGCCGGCCTTGCCCTGGCGCGCCATGGGATAGCCGTCCAGCGCCGTCATGATGGCCGAGGCCTCGCCCGGCACGTTGATCAGGATGGAACTGATGCGTCCGCCGTATTCGCAGCCGATGTAGACCGCGGCCAGCAGGATGAGCGAGCTTTCCGGCGGCAGTTGCATCGCGAAAGCGAGCGGCATCAGGATCGCCACGCCATTGATGGGCCCCAGGCCGGGCAACACGCCGACGATGGTGCCGATGAAGGAGCCGATGGCCGCGATGAGCAGGTTGAGCGGCGTCAGCGCGACCGAGAAACCGGTGGCCAGATGGCCGAAGATATCGTTCACAGCAGGCCTCCCAGCAGGCCGGTGGGCAGCACCACGTCCAGCACCTTGTCGAAAAGCAAAAACACGGCCACGCCCAGCGCCAGGCCGGTAATGCCCGTCTTGAGCCACGATCCGCCGAACGCGCGGCCCACTGGCAGACTCATCAGGAAGGTGGCCAGGACGATGCCCAGCCATTGGAACAGGAAGGCATAGGCGGCCAGCGCCACCGATACCGCGACGACACGCCCCTTGACGCCCGCCGCCACGGATTCGACCGGGTTGCCGCCCTTGGCGGCCAGCCACAGGCCACACAGGCCGATGATCAGCGACAGCAGCATGGGAAAGGCGCGCGGGCCCACCGGCTCATAGGCGAAAGGCGCCTCGAGCCCGTAGCCCTGCCACACCATCACGGCGGCGAAAACCAGTGCCGCCGTTCCCAGGAGCCGGTCGTTCAACACGACACGGCCGCCGCTCATTTACGCACCAGTCCGAATTCGTCGGCCAGCTTGCGGTACTCGGCAACCTGTTGCTTGACGTAGGCGTCCAGATCCTTGCCGGTCTTATTGAACGGGAACAAGCCGCGTTCTTCGCGCAACTTCGCGAATTCCGGCGTGGCCATCATCTTGTCGAAGGTAGCGACCCACCACTGGTAGTCGGCATCCGCGACCTTCGGCCCCACGTAGAAACCGCGAATGATAGGCCACTGGATGTCGAAACCCTGTTCCTTCGCGGTGGGAACGTCGGCCAGGCGGCCCGGAAGGCGCTGATCGGAGAACACCGCCAGGATCCGGATGGGCACGCCGGCGTCCAGTACCGACGCAACTTCGCCGGCATCGCCCGAATACACCTGCACGTGGCCGCCCTGCAAGGCCGTCAGGCTCTCGCCACCGCCCTCGAAGGCCACGAAGCGCATGGTCTTGTAGTCGATGCCGGCGGCACGCGCCGTCAGCGCCGCCTTCATCCAATCCTGGCTGCCGATGGTACCGCCCGCGCCGAACACCACCTTGGTGGGATCGGCCTTGATCGCGGCCATCAGCCCCTTGAGATCCTTCCAGGGGGAGTCCTTGCGCACCACGACCGCGCCGTAGTCCGTGCCGATGCCGGACACCCAGCGCACGTCGGACTCGGTATAGCGGCCGAACTTGCCCTGCGCGATGTTCAGCAGCGAGCCGCCCGAAAAAGCCACGATGGTGCCGGCCTCGGCCGGCCGCTGGGCGATGATGGTGTTGTAGGCCACGGCCCCGATGCCGCCGGGCATGTACACGGAACGCATCGCGGCGTTCAGATATTTGCCTTCCTGCAGGCCGCTCTGGGCGATCTTGCAGGTCAGGTCGAAACCGCCGCCCGGCTTGGCGGGTGCGATGCACTCGGGCCGCTCGGGGGCGGCAGCCGCCGGTTGCGCGGCCAATCCCGCGAAAACCATGGCCACGGCACACGCCGCGGCCCGCAGTCGGACTGTGGGTTTCATCAGTCACCTCCATATCGTTGTTGTGGATGTCGCGGCTGACTGACCGCTCCGAGGCGACTGTACGAACGCGGCGCTTTCAATCGGCTTTCAATTCCCCCTCTTTTCATGCTGCAAAGCAACATTCAAGACCTGGGGAAAACCAGGGATGCCCGCAGGCCGGTTCCTGGTTCCCGGTTTTCCAGCACCAGCCTGCCCTTGTGCAGACCCGCTATCCGCTGCGCGATCGCCAGTCCCAGGCCGGCGCCGGGTTTGCCTTTGCCGGACTCTCCCCGGCGAAAACGCACGCCGGCCCGCTCGATATCAGATACGGGCATGCCCGGACCGCTGTCCTCGACCTGCAGGACAAGTTGCTCGGGCCCGCTCGACAGGGTCAGCGTCACCACGCCCCGCTCTGGACAGTAGCGGATGGCGTTGTCCAGAAGATTGAGCACGGCTTCGCGCAGCAGCACGGTAGAACCCGCCATCCACAGCGGCGCTTCCGGCGCTTCTATGCCGTAGTCCAGCTGCTTGGCGCGCGCGGCCGGCAACAGGCTGCGCACGCATTCCCCGGCCAGCTCGACCAGGTCTATCCGCGCGAAGGGCAGGCCGCCCTCGGCCAGCGAGGCGTCATGGACGCGGGCCAGCGCCAGCATCTGGTTGGCCATGCGTATGGAGCGGTCCACGCCGGCATGCATGGCCTGCAATACCTGGCGGACCGCCTGCGGATCGTTCTCGCGCAGCGCGAAATCCACCTGGGTCTTGAGCACGGTCAGTGGCGTGCGCAACTGATGGGACGCGTCGTCCAGGAACTGGCGCTGCGCGCGCGCCTGGGCATCGTGCCGCGCGATATGCCGGTTGATCGCTGAAACCAGGGGCTGCACCTCGGCCGGTACCTGGCTGTCGTCCACCGGACGCAGGTCGTCGGGGTCGCGCGCGTCGATTTCTTCACTCAGCCGTACCAGCGGCCGCAGCGCGATGATCACGCCGCCGGTCAGCAGGATCGCGCTCAATAATATCTGCAGCGCGTCACGCTCGATCGCGCGCATCAGCACGGCCCGGGTAAAACCTGCCCGCGACTCGATGCTTTCCGCGACCTGGATGACTACCCGCTGGCGGTCCTGCGCACCGTACAGCGGGGGATCGAGCCGGCGAGCCAATACGCCCACGCGCACCGGCTCGCCGAAGTATTCGGCATTGAAGAATTCCGCCCGTCCCGATGCCAAGGGGTGAGCCGGCATGGGAAGCGAGGGATTTCCGATCTCGGTCAGGTTGTCCTCGGTGGATACCCGGAAATACACATTGCCACTGGCGGTCAGTTCGAAGAATTGCAGGAGCCGGTAGGGCAACTCCACCGCCAACCCGCCGCTTTCTGTCGATATGTTCAGGTCGATGGCGCGCAAGGCTCCTGCCAGTGAACGGTCGTAGGCGGCATTGGTCAAGTCGTCCAGCAGCTTGACCGACAACCACAGGCCGCCTCCGGCCACGACGGCCAGTACGGGCAGCAACCACCACAGCAGTGTCGACTTCAGGCTGCGCCGCCGCGGGCGGCGCGGGAGACGCTCCTTGGACGAGACAGCCGTCACGCGGGCTCCAGGCAGTAGCCCAGTCCACGCAGGGTCACGATGCGCACGCCGGTTTCGCCCAGGCGCTTGCGCAGGCGATGAACAATGACTTCGATGGCATCGAGTCCCACATCGTGGTCATCGTCGAACACCCGGTCCAGTATCTGCTGCTTGGTCATGGGTTCGCCGCTGCGTTGAATCAGGGCCCGCAGTACCGCGTATTCACGAGGCGACAGGGCCAGAGGCTGATTGTCGAGCAGGAATTTCTGGGCGGCCAGATCGAAAACCAGCGATCCGCAGGCCAATCGAGGATGTTCGCGGCCCCGGCTACGCCGTATCAGCGCCAGCAGCCTGGCTTCCAGCTCGGTCACGTTGAAGGGCTTGGGCAGAAAATCGTCCGCGCCTTCTTGCAGGGTAGTGACTCGTTCCGTCAGTGAATCACGCGCAGTCAATATCAGGACAGGCGTGCGGTCGTCGCGGGCGCGCAGCCTGGCCAGCAATGTCCGCCCATCCAGCCCGGGCAGTCCCAGGTCGAGGACGATGGCGTCGAAGTCTTCGACCTGCAACCGTTTTTCCGCGACCACGCCGTCATTGGCCCATTCCACGACAAAGCCGGCATGCCTGGCCAGTGTGCCTGACAACCACCGGGCCAGTTCGGGTTCGTCCTCGACCAACAGGATGCGCATGGTGGATCGAGTGCTCCTTGCTTGTTTGTAAGGATGGGACGCCTGGATGCTAGGTGTTCGACCGGGCGTGGTCAACCTGCGTCCGCGCAGCGGCGCAGCCGGCCGCTTGCGGCCTTCGTCGCGGTAGGAAAAAAAGATGTTTGAGCTTTATCCTAAAACTATCTATTCAATTCGTAGTAGTTAATAGGAGCCTGTGGATAACTTTGGCCGATCCAAAAAACCTTTTCGATTCAATATGTTGCCTAATTTTTAGGCATGTGGATAACCTTGTCCACATGGTGTACCCGGAAATTGGACAAGTTTTTCGGATGGGAACAAAAGCGAAGTTATCCACAAAGGCTCAACACGGTGTGCACACCCCTGCTTCCTAGAGCTTATCCACAGGCCCGGAAATGCATCCATCGGGTATCCTGGTCGCCTGCCTGGAGCCGTTCATGGATGTATCCGCTTCTTCCGCCGCCCTGGCCGCGTTCGTCGACCGGCACGAGCGCCTGTTTATTCTGACCGGCGCCGGGTGCAGCACGGATTCGGGCATCCCGGACTATCGCGATGCCGACGGCCAGTGGAAACGCACGCCGCCCATCGACTTCCAGGTCTTCATGCGTGACGGACTGGCTCGTGCGCGCTACTGGGCCCGCAGCATGATCGGGTGGCGGCGCTTCGGGAAGGCCGGGCCCAACGACACCCACCATGCGCTGGCGCGGCTGGAGGCCGCCGGAAGAGTGCGGTTGCTGGTGACGCAGAACGTCGATGGCCTGCACCAGGCGGCGGGCAGCCGCCTGGTGGTGGACTTGCATGGCCGGCTGGACGAGGTCCGGTGCATGCAGTGCGCGCACCGCGAGCCGCGCACGGTGTTCCAGCAGCGGCTGGAAACCGTGAATCCGGCCTGGGTCGCGCTGGACGCGGCCGATGCGCCGGACGGCGACGCCGATCTGGAAACCGCGGATTTCTCAGGTTTTGCCGTGCCGCCCTGCCCCGCCTGCGGCGGGATCCTGAAGCCGGACGTCGTATTCTTCGGCGAACAGGTCCCCGCGCCCCGGGTGGCGGCGGTGCTGCGCGCGCTGGACGAGGCCGATGCCATCCTGGTGGTGGGCTCGTCGCTGATGGTGCATTCCGGCTACCGCTATGTGCGGGCCGGAGCGCAGGCCGGCCTGCCGGTCGCCGCGGTCAATCTGGGACGTACGCGCGCCGACGACTTGTTGGCCCTGAAAGTGGAGCAGTCCTGCGCCGAGGCGCTGGCTTTCATGCTGGAGGGCCGCGCGGCGGCGTGATGCGGCGGAGTGTGCGCGCCGCGAATGCGGGCCGCATAACGCTCGATGGCCAGGCCGTCCGTGCTGATCTCGGGCCGCCGTCCACTGATCTGGTCGGCGATGAGGCGGCCCGACCCGCAGGCCATCGTCCAGCCCAGCGTGCCGTGTCCGGTGTTGAGGTACAGGTTGGGGTAGCGTGTCGCGCCGACGATGGGCGTGCTGTCGGGCGTCATGGGACGCAGGCCGGTCCAGAAGCTTGCCCGCGCCAGGTCGCCGCCGGGGAACAGGTCGTTCACCACGTGTTCCAGCGTGGCCCGGCGGCGCGCGTCCAGGCGCAGGTCGTAGCCGGCCAGCTCGGCCATGCCACCGACCCGGATGCGGTGGTCGAAACGGGTGATGGCGATCTTGTAGGTCTCGTCCAGCACCGTGGATTGCGGTGCGCGCGTGGGATCGATCAGCGGTACTGTCAGCGAATAGCCCTTGACCGGGTAGACCGGCAGGTCCAGGCCCAGCGGTTCGAGCATGCCGCGCGAGTAGCTGCCGAAGGCCATGACGTAGCGGTCTGCGGCCAGGATCCGGCCGCCGGCGCGCACGCCGGCGATGCGTCCGCCCTCGACCACCAGGCCGTCCACCGCCTGTTCGTAGCGGAAGTCCACGCCCAGCGTGCGGGCGATGCCGGCCAGCGCCCGCGTGAAGAGATGGCAGTCGCCGGTCTCGTCGTTGGGCAGGCGCAGTCCGCCGGCCAGCCTGCCGGTGGCGGCCGCCAGGCCGGGTTCGACCCGGGCGAGTTCGTTCCGGCCCAGCAGCTCGAACGGTACGCCGCATTCTTCCAGCACCGCGATATCGCGGCCGGCCGCATCGAGCTGGGCCTGGGTGCGGAAGAGCTGCAGCGTGCCGCCCGTCCGCTGTTCATATTGGATGCCGGTTTCCATGCGCAACTGCCGCAGGCAGGTCCGGCTGTACTCGGCCACCCGCATCATGCGTTCCTTGTTGACCGCATAGCGTCCGGCGGAGCAATTGCGCAGCATCTGCGCCATCCAGCGCAACTGGAACAGGCTGCCGTCCAGGCGGATGGCCAGCGGAGCGTGATGCTGGAACATCCATTTGACTGCTTTCAAGGGAATGCCCGGCGCGGCCCAGGGCGTCGAATAGCCGGGAGAGACCTGTCCGGCGTTGGCGAAGCTGGTTTCCCGCGCCGGTCCGGCCTGGCGATCGAGCACGGTGACCTCCAGCCCCGCGCGGGCCAGGTAATAGGCACTGGCGACCCCGATCACGCCGCCACCGAGAACGATCACCTTCATGGAAAAATCCCTGTATCGTTTATGTATTCAGCTAGTATATGAAGGTGAATCCAGTGGATTTCACCAAAATTAACAGGTTAGACAATGGTTTCAACTGAAAGGTCCCCGGCAAGCCCCGGGGAGCGAAGTGAAATGCACGAGCTCGATCGCACCGACAGGAAAATCCTCGACATTCTTCAGCGGGAAGGCCGTGTTTCCATGACGGAGCTGGCCGAGCGCGTCGGCTTGTCGGCCTCGCCCTGTTCGGAACGGGTCCGGCGCCTGGAGCGCGAAAAAGTCATCACCGGCTATCACGCGCACCTGTCTCCGGCGGCGCTGGGCAAGTCCTTGCTGGTGTTCGTCGAGATCAAGCTGGCCTCGAAGTCGGGCGAGATTTTCGACAAGGTCAGGCAGGAACTGCTGCACGTGCCCGATGTGCTGGAGTGCCATCTGGTTTCGGGCAACTTCGACTATCTGGTCAAGGCGCGCCTGGGCGGCATGCGCGAGTACCGCCGGTTGCTCGGCGACGTCCTGAAAAAGCTGCCGGTGGCAGCCGAGTCGCACAGCTACGTGGTGATGGAGGAAGTGAAGGAAAGCCTGGTCTTGCCGGTGGACCGCTAGGCCGTTCCCTATTCTGGCAAGGGAAAGCCCTGAGCCATGGATTCCCGCAGGTATTCGACGAAGCATTGCACCGCGCGAGGCACGCGCGGCGCCCAGGGGCGAAGCGCATACAGCTGGTTGCCGAAGAAGCCCTGCACGCGCCAGCCCGGCAGCACCGGCCTGAGCCGGCGCATGGCGGGTGCCGCGCTGAAATCGGGCAACAGGCCGATGCCCAGTCCGTCCAGCACCGCGTCACGCAGCACCTCGCTGTTGTTGGCCTTCAGCGGCCCTTGCACGGGCACCGACATCGTTTCGGCCTGGGTGTCGTCGGCGGCGACAAAGGTCCAGGTGTCGGCGCCCGGCCCCAGGTACAGCACACAGTCGTGGCCCGCCAGGTCACGCGGGTGCCTGGGCGTGCCGCGCCGGCGCAGATAGACGGGGCTGGCCACCAGCAGCGAGCGGGTTTCGCACAAGGGCCAAGCGACATAGCTTTCGGGCGCGGCGGCCGTGTGGCGGATGGCCAGGTCGTAGCCTTCCTGCGCGAGATTGACGAAGCGATCGGTCAGGTCGAGGTGGATGCGCACATCGGGATAGCTGCGGAAAAACGCCGCCAGCCGTGGCGCGATATGCTGCCGGCCCAGCGCCACGGGGGCGGTGACGCGGACCGTGCCGCGCGGCGTGCCGGACAGGTCCTTGACCGCGGTGAAGCCGGCGTCGATGCGCTCGAACGCCGGCGCGGCGTCGGCCACCAGCTCCCGGCCGGCGTCGGTCAGCACCACGGAGCGCGTGGTGCGCTGGACCAGCGGTACGCCGGCCGCGCGTTCCAGCGCGCCGATACGCATGCTGACCGAGGCCTTGGACAGGCCCAGGCGCCGCGCCGCCTGGGTGAAGCTGCGGGTCTCGGCCAGCACGGTCAGCAGGTGGATGTCGGCGACCCAGGGCCCGATGATGTCGGCAGCCATTTTTTTCCATTCGGATTGTTCAATATATTGAACACTTTAATCGGCTTCGGCCGGCTTATCCAATCGGCCGCGCGGCCCTAGACTGGGATCCTCGATTTTTTCTTTTCAGGATGACCGCCATGTCCGCTTCCATCGTCCACTGGGTTGACGGCCGCAAGATGCCCGCGCAGGGATCGCGCGTCGCCGACGTCTTCAATCCCGCCACGGGTGCCGTCTCCAGCCAGGTGGCGCTGGCCAGTGCCGCCGACGTCGATGCCGCCGTCGCCAGCGCCCGCCGCGCCTTCCCCGCCTGGGCCGACGTGCCGCCCATCCGCCGGGCGCGCGTGATGTTCCGTTTCCTGGAGCTGTTGAACCGCCACAAGGACGAGCTGGCCCGCGCGATCACGGCCGAGCACGGCAAGGTATTCACCGATGCGCAGGGCGAGGTCGCGCGCGGCATAGACATCGTCGAGTTCGCCTGCGGCATTCCGCAATTGCTCAAGACGCAGTTCACCGACCAGGTCTCCACCGGGATGGACAACTGGACGTTGCGCCAGCCGCTGGGCGTGGTGGCCGGCGTCACGCCGTTCAACTTCCCGGTAATGGTGCCGATGTGGATGTTCCCGGTGGCGATCGCCGCCGGCAACAGTTTCGTGCTCAAGCCCAGCCCCATCGATCCGACGCCGTCGCTGATGATGGCCGAGCTGCTCAAGGAAGCCGGCCTGCCCGACGGCGTGTTCAACGTCGTGCAGGGGGACAAGGAAGCGGTGGATGCATTGCTGGCCCATCCCGACGTGGCCGCGGTGTCCTTCGTCGGCTCGACTCCCATCGCGCAAAGCATCTACGAGACCGGCGCGCGCAACGGCAAGCGCGTGCAGGCGCTGGGCGGCGCGAAGAATCACATGGTGGTCATGCCCGACGCCGATCTGGACGTTGCGGTGGATGCACTGGTGGGCGCGGGTTATGGCTCGGCCGGTGAACGCTGCATGGCGATCTCGGTGGCGGTGCTGGTGGGCGACGTGGCCGACCGCATCATGCCGCGCCTGATCGAGCGCACCCATGCGCTGAAGGTCAAGAACGGCATGGAACTGGACGCCGAGATGGGCCCCATCGTGCATGCCGGCGCGCATCGCCGCATCAGCGACTACATCGGCGTTGGCGTGGAGGAAGGCGCGCAACTGCTGGTGGACGGACGCCATTTCGACGCGGCCTCGGCCGGCGCGGGCTGCGAGCGCGGGTTCTGGATGGGCGGCACGCTGTTCGACCACGTCACGCCCGCGATGCGCATCTATCGCGAAGAGATCTTCGGCCCGGTGCTGTCGTGCGTGCGCGTGCCCGATTTCGGTTCGGCGGTCGAGCTGATCAACGCGCACGAATTCGGCAACGGCGTGAGCTGCTTCACCAGCGACGGCAACGTGGCGCGCGAATTCGGCCGCCGCATCCAGGTCGGCATGGTGGGCATCAACGTACCGATTCCCGTGCCCATGGCCTGGCACGGCTTCGGCGGCTGGAAGCGTTCGCTGTTCGGCGACATGCATGCCTACGGCGAGGAAGGGGTGCGCTTCTACACGAAGCAGAAGAGCATCATGCAGCGGTGGCCGAGCAGCATCGAGAAGGGTGCCGAGTTCGCCATGCCTACGGCTAAGTAGAAGACCCCCCCCTACGCCCTTCGGGCGCCCCCCAGGGGGCGATGCGGGTGGACCGGCGGAGCCGGATCCACCGCATCCTGGGTCTGGGTGGGGTTGTCTCGGTGCGGAGCACCGCATGTTTGCTTTGATCCCGGGCACCGCGGATCCGGCTTTGCCGGTCCGCCAGTGCCGCCCCCTGGGGGGCGCGCGTCAGCGCGTAGGGGGGTTATCTAGTCATCAAGAAGTTGACCAGTGCGGCGGCGGGGGCCGAGAGGCCTTCGCGCTGCCGGAAGACCACGAAGAGTTCGCGCGCGGCCCAGGGTTCCTCGATGGGGACGAGCGCCAGGTCCAGCGTGCCCACGTAGAGTTCGCCGCTGTGCTGTGGCACCACCGCGACGCCCAGGCCGACGTGGACCATGCGGCACAGCGCATCCAGGCTGCTGACGCTGATCTTGACGTGCAGCGTCGCGCCCAGCCGCCCCGCTTCCTTGACCAGCAATTGCGTCAGCGAGGTTCCCTGCCCCATGCCGACGATGTTCTCGTCCATGAAGTCGCGCAGGCGCACCACGGGCGCCTTGGCCAGGCGGTGGCGGCGCGGCACGGCCAGCACCAGGCGGTCGCTGCGGTAGGGCAGGTGTTCGAGCCGCTCGATGCCCGGGACCCTGTTGGAGAAGCCCAGGTCGAAATCGCTTTCGGTCAGGCGGCGCAGCACCTCGCTGCTGGTCTGTTCGTCGATCAGGATGTCCACGTCGGGGAACACGCGCTTGAAGGCGGCGATGTCCTCGGGCAGGAACTGCACGATGGACGACATGTTGCCGACGATGCGTATCGTGCCCTTGGCGCCGCTGGCGTACTGGGACAGCTCGGCTTCCATGCGTTCGATGTTGGCCAGGACTTCCCGCGCATGGCGGTACACGGCCTCGCCTATCGGGGTGACCGAGATGCCGCGCGATTCGCGGTGGATGACCGGCTGCCCGACCACGCCTTCGATCTCGGCGATGCGGCGGCTGACGGCCGAGGGCGCGATGGCCTCGCGTTCGGCCGCGCGCGCGATGTTGCGTTCCTGGCAGACGGCGACGAACAGGCGCAGCGAGGTCAGGTCGAGTTTACGGACGAGATTGCTCATGGTCTTGCCTTCCTGTCGCTGCGCCGATTGTGGCACGGCGGGCGACAGGGGGCAACGCGCGTTCAGGCGCTCCGGCGCGCGGGCGACAGCCAGGGATACGCCCGCAGGTGTGTATCCTCGAAGGCGCGGATCTGGTCGGCCTTGCGCAGCGTCAGGCCGATGTCGTCCAGCCCGTTCAGCAGGCAGTACTTGCGGAAAGGCGCGATGTCGAAGCCGAACGACGGCGCGCCGTCCGGACCGGACACGGTCTGCGCCTCGAGGTCGACCAAGAGTCGTACCGGCTTTTCCTGCGTGGCCAGCGCGAACAGCGCATCCACTTCTTCCTCGCGCAGCACCACCGGCAAGAGGCCGTTCTGCATCGCGTTGTTGTAGAAGATGTCGCCGAAGCTGGGAGCGATCACCGCGCGAAAGCCGTATTGCTGCAAGGCCCATGGCGCGTGTTCGCGTGACGAGCCACAGCCGAAGTTGGCGCGGGCCAGCAGGATGGTCGCGCCCTGGTAGCGCGCCTCGTTCAGCACGAAATCCGGGTTCAGCGGCCGGCCGCTGCAATCCTGGCCGGGCTCGCCCTGGTCCAGGTAGCGCCATTCGTCGAACAGGTTGGGGCCGAAGCCGGTGCGGCGGATGGACTTCAGGAACTGCTTGGGAATGATGGCGTCGGTGTCGACGTTGCCGCGGTCCAGCGGCATGACCAGGCCTTGCAGGCGATCGAATTTTTCCATGGTGGATTCCTTACAGGGCGCGCACGTCGACGAAGCGGCCGGCGATGGCCGCCGCCGCGGCCATCGCCGGGCTGACGAGGTGCGTGCGTCCGCCGGCGCCTTGCCGGCCTTCGAAATTGCGGTTGGAGGTCGAGGCGCAGCGTTCGCCCGGCGAGAGCCGGTCGGCGTTCATGGCCATGCACATGGAACAGCCGGATTCGCGCCATTCGAAACCGGCGTCGATGAAGACGCGGTCCAGGCCTTCCTGTTCCGCCTGCGCCTTTACCAGTCCGGAACCGGGCACCACCATGGCGAGCCGGATGTTCGCCGCCTTGCGGCGGCCCCTGATCACGGCGGCGGCGGCGCGCAGGTCCTCGATGCGCGAGTTGGTGCACGAGCCGATGAACACCTTGTCCAGGGGGATGTCGGCGATGGGCGTATTGGCCGCCAGCCCCATGTAGGCCAGCGCCTTGCGCATGCCTTCGCGGCGGACCGGATCGGTTTCGGCGTCGGGGTCCGGCACCTTGCCGTCCACGGCCACGACCATCTCGGGCGAGGTACCCCAGGTGACCTGCGGCAGGATGGATGCCGCATCGATCTCCACCACCGTGTCGAACACCGCGCCCTCGTCCGAGCTCAGCGTGCGCCACCAGGCCACGGCCTGGTCCCACTGCGCGCCCGACGGCGAGAACGGACGGCCGCGCAGGTAGTCGATGGTGGTGTCGTCCACCGCGATCATGCCGGCCCGCGCGCCGGCCTCGATGGACATGTTGCAGATGGTCATGCGGCCCTCCATCGACAGCGCGCGTATGGTCGAGCCCGCGTACTCGATGGCGTGGCCGGTGGCGCCGGCCGCGCCTATCCGGCCGATCAGCGCCAGCACGATGTCCTTGGCCACCACGCCGGGCTGCAGCGTGCCTTCCACGCGCACCAGCATGGATTTCATCTTGCGCGCGATCAGCGTCTGCGTGGCCAGCACGTGTTCGACTTCCGAGGTGCCGATGCCGTGCGCCAGACAGCCGAAGGCACCGTGCGTGCTGGTGTGGGAATCGCCGCACACCACCGTCATGCCGGGCAGCGTCGCGCCTTGTTCCGGGCCGACCACGTGTTCTATGCCCTGGCGCCGGTCCTGCATGCCGAAGAAGGTCAGGCCGAAGGTGCGGGCATTGTCTTCCAGCGCGCCCACCTGGGCGCGCGAAAACGGGTCGTCGATGCCCTGGCTGCGATCGGTGGTGGGCACGTTGTGGTCGGCGATCGCCAGACAGGAGTCGGCCCGCCACGGCGCGCGGCCGGCCAGCCGCAGGCCCTCGAAGGCCTGCGGGCTCGACACCTCGTTGATCAGGTGCCGGTCGATGTACAGAAGGCTCGTGCCGTCGGGTTCGGCGGCGAAGGCGTGCGTGTCCCAGAGTTTGTCGTAGAGCGTGCGCGGCATGCTTGGTCATCCATCATCGCGGACCGGCCCAGGGCCGGCGGGCTTTCATGATAGGAGCGCCGGATGGGGCGTGGGATGACGATTGGAGAGGGCTGCCGTCGCCGATGGCGGGGGTTACTGCGTCATGCGTATGGCTTCGGTGCGCGCCATGCGCGGCGGATAGCCGTACCGCGCCCGGAACTGGCGGCTGAAATGCGGAATGTCGTTGAAGCCCTGGCGCAGCGCGATCTCGGTAATGGATATGTGGTCGAATCGCGGGTCCACCAGCATCGCGTTGGCCCGCGTCAGCCGTTCTTCCCGGACCCAGGTGCCGAAGGTGGTGTCGGCGGTCGAGAACAGTTTGTGCAGGTAGCGCTTGGAAATGTTCATGGCCTTGGCGACCGTGGCCGGATCCATGTTGGGATCGTCCAGGTTGCAGCGCAGGTAGGCCTTGGCGCGCGACAGCAGGATGGCTGCGCTCTGGGGCGGCGCGCCGCCCTCGGGGTCGGGCGCCGTCTCGCCGCCCTGGAACGCCAGCCCCACCAGGTCCAGCGCCATGTCGATGGCCTGGATGCGCGTATGGTTGTTCAGCAGCAGGCCTTCCTGCGCCAGCAGGCCCAGCTGGTGGGCCGCCAGCCGCCCGATGCCGTTGCGGATGCTGGGAGTGACCGACAGAAAATGGCTGGGGTCGGGCAGCCGGCTCTCCAGCAGGCGGCGCGGGACGGACACCAGCAGGCGTGCCGTGGTGTCGTGGTGGGTGGACCGGTAGGGAATGGCCTTGTCCAGCAGGAACAGGCTTTCGGCGTCCACCACCGTCCGCTGGTGCGGATGGCTGACGACGGCGTTGCCCACCAGGTTGATCCCGACCAGGTATTCGTTCTGGTTGTCGCGCTCTATGCACCGGGCCGTGCGATGGATCTCGAGCGGATCGGAGCGGATGTAGATGAAGTTGAGCGGGCCGACGCTGGTGCGCGCGATCTGGTGCTGGAAGCGGTTGCGGCTGGAGGTGCCGATCTCGACCCGGGCGATCTGGCTGCTGACCAGCCGGGTGTACTGCTCGACGTTGTCCGAGCTGACGACATCCTGGCTACCGAACGGCCCGCCCGGCATGGCGCCCCACATGTCCTGCGGCGGGTGTCCGATATGCGTACCCATTGAATGGCGTTCCTCCAGGTTCCCGCCCGGCTGCGACGGGCGCATCGGACCATGCTCGTCCAACGTAACACAGACTGCACGCCGGCGGCCGCCGGGCGGGGCCTCGTATTCCCGGGTTGCCAAGCGGGGGATCAGACACCGAGGTAGCGGTCGCGGACCTCCTCGGCGGCCTGGAGGGCTTCGGGCGTGGACTCGAACACGATGCGCCCCTTGTTCACCAGCAACACGCGGTCGGCCAGCGCCATGGCGAACTTCAGGCGCTGCTCGATCAGCAGCAGGGTCGAGCCCCGCCGCTTGACCTCGACCAGCACGGCGTGGAGTTCCTTGACCAGCAGCGGCGACAGCCCCTCGGTCGGCTCGTCCAGCAGCACGACGCGCGGATAGCCTACCAGGGCGCGTCCTACCGCCAGCATCTGCTGCTCGCCGCCCGACAGGCCGCCGGCCCGGTTGTGGCGGCGCTCGGCCAGGCGCGGAAAGGCGGCGTAGACCTCGTCCTTCGTCCACGACACCCCTTCCCGGTCGTAGCGGCGCAGGTTGGCGCCCAGTTCCAGGGTTTCGTGCACCGTCAGCGAGCGGAAGATGCGCCGCCCCTGCGGGACCAGCGCGATGCCTTGCCGGCTGATGCGCTCCGGGGCGGTGCCCGTGATATCGATGCCGCCGATACTTATCTTTCCCTGCCGTGGCGCCACGAAGCCCGCCAGCGTGCTGACCAGGGTGGTCTTGCCGACGCCGTTGCGTCCCAGGATGGCGACCACCTCGCCCCGGGCGGCGCCCAGGGTCACGCCCTGGAGGATGTAGCTCGGACCGTAGTAGGTATGGACGTCCGCGACGTCGAGCAAGCGGGGATGCGTCGTGGTCATTCGCCTTCACCGAAATAGATGCGCCGGATCTCGGCGTTGTTGCGCACTTCCTCGGCCGTGCCGGTCAGGACCATCTGACCGTTCTGCAGGATGGTGAAGCGATCGGCCACCTCGAACGCCACGTCCATGTCGTGTTCGACCACGATCACGGTGACGTCGGACGGCAGTTCCTTGATCAGCGTCACGACGCTTTCGGTCTCCATCGCGGACAGGCCCGAGGTCGGCTCGTCCAGCAGCAGCACCCGGGGCTCGCCGGCCACCGCCATGGCCAGTTCGAGCTTGCGCTGGTCGCCGTAGGACAGGTCGCAGACGCGCGTGCGGCGATCGGAGGTGAAGCGCCAGTCGTCCAGCAGCGCGCGCACGCGTTCCCAGATCGGCCCGGGCGCCGCCGCGTCGCGCATCATCCCGTAGCGGGTGGACGACAGCGCCCGCACCGCCAGGTGGACGTTCTCCTCGACGCTGGCGTCCTGGAACAGCGACGTGATCTGGAAGGTGCGCGCCAGGCCCTTGTGCGCGCGCCGGTGCGGCGGCAGGGCGGTCACGTCCTCGCCGAACAGCCGCACCTTGCCGTGGGTCGGCGTCAACTGCCCGCCTATCATGTTGAACAGGGTGGTCTTGCCCGCGCCATTCGGTCCCAGCAGCACGCGGCGCTCGCCCACCGCGATGTCGATCGAGACGTCGGACACGGCGCGCAGGCCGCCGAAAGAAATGCCTATGCCATCGAGCTGCACGGCCGCGGATCTCATGAGGCCCTCCGGGTGCGCACGAGGTCGTGGGCCAGGGCGACGATGCCGCGCGGCGCGAACAGCACGGCCGCCACGTACAGCAGGCCGAGCCAGGTGATCCAGCGGTCGGTGAAGCCGCTGACCAGGTGGCTGAGCAGCATGACGATGAAGGCGCCCAGGACCGGGCCGGCCAGCGTGCCGGCGCCGCCGATGATGACCATCAGCGTGATTTCGGCCGAGATCACGATGCCGACCGACTCGGGGCTGACGAAGCCCTTGTAGAAGGCGAACAGTACGCCCGCGTAGCCGGCGAAGCCCGCCGAGATGATGAAGGCCAGGTACTTGTACAGCCAGACGTTGTAGCCCAGGGCCGCCATGCGCGGGCCGTTCTGCTGGATGCCCCGCAGCGCATGGCCGAAGGGCGATCGCGCCAGGACGGCCATCAGGCAGAGCGCCGCGGCGGTGGCCAGGACGACCAGCAGGTAGTAGCCGCCGGTGTCGGCGATGGACAGGCCCGGCAGGCCCAGGTCCGGCCGGCCGATGCCGCGCAGCCCGTCGTCGCCCCCCGTGACCGAACGCCACGAGAAGGCCGCGGCCCAGGTGATCTGGCCCAGCGCGAGCGTGATGATCAGGAAGTAGACGCCCGTGGTCCGCAGCGCGAGCAGCGCGTACACCGCGGCCACGGCCATGGCGGCCACGATCGCGGCGGCGGCCGCCAGCCAGAAGTTGGTGGATACGTGCAGGTATACGAGCCCGGCGGTGTAGGCTCCCACGCCGAAGTACGCGGCATGCCCCAGCGACGGCAGCCCCGCGTAGCCCAGCAGCAGGTTCAGGCCGAGCGCCAGGATGGCGAACACCAGGCAGTCGATGACGAGGCCGGCGCCGTACGACGACAGCCCCTGTCCGAGCACGAGGAGCCCGGCCGTGCCCAGCGCCGTGGCAAGCCAGGGGGAGGAGAATCGGGAAGTGATCATGGCTTGTCTCATGCGCGGCCGAACAGGCCGTTGGGCCGGATGACCAGCATGGCCACCATGGGAACGAACATCGTGAACATGGCCAGCTCGGGAATGAAGGCCTTGCCCAGCGTATCGGCGAAGCCGATCAGCAGGCTGCCGTACAGCGCGCCCTTCAGGCTGCCCAGGCCGCCGATCACGACCACGGCGAAGGCTTGCAGCATGACCTCGAAGTCGGCGCCGGGATAGATGCCCAGCATGGCGCCGCCCAGCACGCCCGCGACCCCGGCCAGGGCCGCGCCGGCGGCGAACACCAGCGTGAACACCAGCCGGATGTCGATGCCCTGGGCGCGCACCATGCCCGGGTCGTCCACGCCGGCGCGGATGATGGCGCCGATGCGGGTCTTCTCGATCAGCAGCCACAGGGCCAGCGCGACGGCGGCGCCGCAGGCGATCAGCGCCACGCGGTACTTGGGGAACACCATGTCGCCGTAGCGCAGCGCGCCGTCCAGGAACTCCGGCCGCTCCAGGGTCTGCGGCAGTCCGCCCCAGAACCACAGGGCGAAGTCCGAGATCACCAGCAGCACGCCGAAGCTCATCAGCACCTGGCCCAGCTCGTTGTCCTGCACGCGTTGCAGCAACAGCCGCTGCAGCACGATGCCGACCAGGCCCACCACGGCGGCGGCGCCCAGCAACGCCAGCCAGAAGCTGCCGGTGCGGGCCAGCACGCTCAGCCCGCAGTAGCCGCCCAGCAGGTAGAACGAGCCGTGGGCCAGGTTGATGATGCGCATCAGCCCGAAGATGATGGACAGGCCCGCGGCGATCAGGAACAGCAGCATCGCCAGCGACAGCGCGTTCAGTATCTGGATCGAGTAGAAAGACATGGAACGGCCCGCTCGCTACTTCGCCCACTCGTTGGCGATGTCCCGGTAGGGCTTCATCTCAAGGAATGCCTTCGGCTCCCAGGTGTAGAACTGGGAGATGGCCGGCACCTTCGTGACGGGTTCGTTGACCAGCTTGCCGTCCACCCGCTTGACCTCGAACACGTAGATGTCGTGCACGGGGCTGCGATAGTCGTCGAAGCGGAACGGCCCGCGCGGCGCGGCGAACTTCACGCCCGCCAGCGTCTTGTTCACCTTGGCCTTGTCCGAGACGTCGCCGCCCAGCGCCTTGATGGTCTCGCCGATGGCGCGCGCGGCCACGTACGAACCTTCCGAATAGAAGGTGGGCGTGCGGCCGAAGCGCTTCTGGTAGGCCTTGACGAAGGCCTCGTTCTCGGGCGTCTTCACGCGGGCCGAGTAGTGCGAGGACGACAGGATGCCCAGGGCCGACTTGCCCTGCGCCTCCAGGATCATGTCGTCGGTCAGCATGCTGGAGCTGACCAGGGGCAGCGTGCCCTTCAGGCCGTACTCGTCGTACTGCTTGACGAACTTGATGGCTTCCGAGCCGGCGAACACCGCGGCCACGGCGTCGGCGTCCTTGACCTTCATGCTGGACAGGAAGGGCGCGAAGTCGGCGGTGCCCAGCGGCGGATACAGCGTCTGCACGATCTTGCCGCCGGCCTGGGTGAAGGTGCGGGCGATGCCGCCGGTCTGCTCGAAGCCCGCGGCGTAGCCGGTGGCGACCAGGATCAGGCGGCGATAGCCCTTGTCGTACAGCCACTTGCCAAAGGGGTGGCTGGCCTGGCTGCCGGAGCTGTTGGTGCGGAAGATGTTGGGCGCGGCCAGTTGTTGCGTCAGGCCGTCGGCGCTGGCCACCGAGACGACGTAGGGAATGTTCTTTTCCACCATGTAGTCGCGCAGGGCGTAGGCGACGCTGGACGAGACCACGCCGCCCAGGAAGGCCACCTTGTCGCTTTCCACCAGCTTCCTGGCCTTGGTCAGGCCCACGTCGGGCTTGGCCTGGGAATCCTCGAAGACCAGTTCGAGCCGGGCGCCGCCCACCTTGGCCCCGACTTCGTCCAGGTAGAGCTGGAAGCCGTTGCGGACGTCCTCGCCGATGGCGGCGTAGGGACCGGTGTTCGGGCTCATCACGCCGATCCTTATGGTGGGTTCGGCCGCGCCGGCACCGGCGCCGGTCAATGCCAGGCCAGCGGCGAGCGTGGCCAGGGCGATTCTGGAATGGATGCGTTTCATGGGATTCCCCAGGCGGGAGGTTGTCGGAACGTCTTGGTGTTGTGCAGGGGCATAGTGGAAGGGTTCACGGGCGGGCGCTTGCGCGTCAGCGCATGACCGGTTGAGTCCTGGCGCACGTCCGCCTGGGGGTGTTCCCTAGCCTCGTGAGGCAAGTTCCGCGAAACGGCGCATGCCCAGCTTCACGCCCAGCGCCCGTTCGTGGGCCAGGCGCAGGTAGGGGTCCAGGCGCGCGGCGCGCGCGGCCGCTACGCGGGCATCGCGCTCCAGCACGGGCAGGTGGCCGGCCAATTCGCGCCGGACGGTTTCGAGGTCGATGGAAGCCAGGCGGCCATTCTCGACCAGCATGCGTCCGTCCACCATGACGGCGGCCACGCCGCGTCCGCTTTCGCCGAACACCACCTGGCGCGCGGCGTCGTTGAGCGGCAGGTAGACCGGATCGCGCAGGTCCAGGAAGGTGATGTCGGCCTTGCGGCCCTCGGCCAGCCGGCCGATGTCCTGTTCCAGGCCCAGGGCCCGCGCGCCGCCCAGCGTGGCGGCGCGCAGCGCGTCGGCGGCATGGGGCGGGCCTTCGTCATGGTCGGTGACGGCCGCCTGCAGCACGGCCAGCTTCATGGCCTGGAACATGTTCTGCGCGTCCGAGCACGAGCAGTTGTCGCAGCCCAGCGCGACGCCCACGCCGTGGTCCAGGTAGCGGCGCAGCGGCGCGATGCCGTTCTTGGTCTTCAGGTTGCTCATGGGGTTGAGCACCATGCGCGTGCCCGACTTCGCCAGCATGGCCATGTCGCGGCGGTCCAGCCAGACGCCGTGCGCCAGCGTCAGTTGTGGGCCCAGCAGGCCCAGGCGCGCCAGGTAGCGGATGGGCGAGCCGCCATCCGCCTTGAACAGTTCGCGGGCCGCCACCGCTTCCATGCGCGAGATGGCCACATGCGAGAACATGCGCCGTCCGTGCTCGCTGGCCAGGTCGCGCAGGGCCGTCAGCAGCGCCGGGCCGCAGCGCTCCGGGCTGGACGGGCAGACGGCCCAGCCCAGCCTGTCGTCGTCCCGCGCGGGATGGGCGGCCAGGATGTCCGCCATTTCGGCCACGGCGTCGCGCATGCCGGCCGGCGGCGGCGGCCCGGTGGCCAGCGCGGCGGCCTCGGCAGGCAGTATGTCGCGCAGGAACGGCATGGTGTCGAGCGCGCCTACGTCGGCGACCTGCATGCCCAGCACGACGCGCAGGCCGGCGTCCTCGTAGGCGCGCCGCACGACCTCGATCTGGCGCCGGTCCAGCGGCCACAGGCTCAGCATGTCCTGCACCGTCGTGATGCCGCCCAGCAGGCATTCGGCCGCGCCCACCAGCGTGCGCAGGCGCAGCTCGTCGTCCGAGCGCGGCGGGAAGTAGCGCGGTAGCGCGCGGAAGGTCCAGCGCTCCAGCGACATGACGTCGAAGCTCCCCTTGAGCAGGACGTCGTGCGAATGGTAGTGCGCGTTGACCAGGCCCGGCACGGCCAGCCAGCGCGAGCCGTCGACGACGCGCGCCGTGGCTGGCGGCGGGGGCGCCGTGCCGTGCGGAATGATGCGCCCGATGTGCTTGCCCACGATGGACAGGTCCGCCTGGAATGGCCGGTCGGCCGCTTCCGGATCGAGGATCGTCACCCCGCGTATCACGGTGGCCGGGGCGGCCAGGGGCGTTTCCTCAGCCACCCGAGCTCCCTGCGCGCGGCTGGTCGTCCAGGTGCATGGCCAGGCGCGTATCCCGTGCGTAGCGCGGCCACGGAGGCAGCGAAGGCGCCGCTGGCACGCCGTCGCGGGCGAAGGCCAGCCAGGCCGCGCGCATCGTGGCCGACAACCGTCCGATCGTCCGCGGGCTGGCGGATCCCAGCATGGGCGAGCCGTTCCAGGCGCTCGCCGTGCCCATCAGGAAGGGCAGCTCCAGGCAGTGGCAACTGCCGAAGGCGGACGCGGGCGCCTGCCAGTCGAAGCGGTAGAAATACACGCTGGCTCCCGCCGCCGAGGCGCGGTCCGCATAGCGCAGCGTCGGCGTATCGAAGACGAAATCCGAGATCCAGTCGCTGAACAGGTCGGCCGCGTGGACATCGGGACGCGCCTGGTGGCGGCGGGCATAGTCGCTGGCCGCCGCGTCGCCGTAGAGGGCCTGCAGGCGCGCCTGCGCGCCGCCGTGGTCCAGTCCGGCCATGCGCGGGTCCCGCGCGAAGAAAGCCTGGCATTCGCGCGCCGTCACGCCCAGCAGGATCTCGACCCCGGCCATGGCGTCGGCCGCCAGCGTGTCGAAGTGGAAGTCCGCCGGCAGGCCGGGCGGATGGGCCAGGAGATGGAAGGGCGGCGCCGTCTCGCCCAGTTGCGCGGTCTCGCGCGCGACGGCGCCCTGCGCGGTCAGGATGGCGGCCACGGAAAGATCCCGCGCGCGGCCCGGCGCATCCGCCAGCCCCAGGTGATGCAGGAAGCGTTCGCCCATCTCGCCCGCGCGGTCCGTGTCCAGCGCCCCGATGCCGTAGGCGCCGCTCTGCAGGATGGCCCGGCGTACGCCCGGCCCGGCATGTCCGCCCGCGAACAGCGCGGCGATCGCGTTGGCGCCGGCCGACTGGCCCATCAGCGTGATGGCGTCCGGGTCGCCGCCGAAATCGCGTGCGTGTTCGCGCACGAAACGGATGGCCTGGGCCTGGTCCAGCAGCCCCAGGTTGCCGGGCGAAAGCCCGTCCGCGTACAGGTAGCCCAGCGCGCCCAGCCGGTAGTTCACGCCCACGACCACCACGTCGCCCTCGCGCGCCAGCCGGCAGCCGTCGTACCAGTCCAGCCCGCCGCCGCCGCTGGAGAATCCACCGCCGTGCAGCCAGACGATCACGGGCCGGTGGCCGCCATCGACGCCCGGCGTGGCGATCGTCAGTTGCAGGCAGTCCTCGTCCTGCTCGCGCGAGAAGTCGCCCATCACCGCCGCCAGCCGCGAGGCCGCTTGCGGCGCGATGGCCATCGGGCGGGTCGCGTCGCGTGTTCCCGTCCACGGCCGCGGCGGCTCGGGCGGGGCGAAGCGCAAGGGTCCCACGGGCGGCCGGGCATAGGGCACGCCCGAGAACCACAGCACGCCGTCCCGGCGCGCGCCGCGCAATCGCCCTTCTTCCAGGCCGATTTCCACGAACCCGCTTGCTTCATTGCCCATGTCGCGCTCCATTGCTTTCCCGGAGCGAGTATGGCGTCCACCGCCGCCGCGCTCTTGTCGTGGAGTGCAATACCGCATGCGCAGGAATGTCCTGCGCCGCATTGCGCTGGGTGACAAGCGGCGTTGCACTCCGGCGCAAGACCGCGGCGGCGGCGCGATGCCAGTATGGATGCCATTGCAACGAAGGAGGCTCCAATGAGCGGAGACATCGATTCGGTCAACCACCTGGGCATCGCCGTGCGCGACATGGACCAAGCCTGCGCCCTGTACGAACGCCTGGGCTTCACGCTGAGCCCGCTGTCCGTGCATTCGGGCTCCAAGGCGCCGGGCGAGGCGCCCGTGCCCATGGCGACCGGCAATCGCTGCGCGATCTTCCCGAAGAACTACATCGAGGTGCTGGGCATCGTGAATCCCGGCGCGATGGACTGGGGATGGGAGCGGTTCGTGGACAAGTTCCAGGGTGCCCACATCATCTGCTTCGGCTGCACCGACGCCGAGACCGTGCATCGGCGACTGGAGGAAAGCAAGGTCGCCAATTCGGGCGTGATCACCTTGCAGCGCGACATCGGCACCGAGGACGGCATGCGCACCGCGCGCTTCGACTGCGTCCACTTCGACAGCGCCGCCACCCCCGAGGGGCTGATCCAGGCGGCTCGCCACCGCAATCCCGAGTACGTCCACCAGCCCCGCTACCTGGGCCATGCCAACGGCGCGACCTCGCTGGCCGAGATCCTGCTGGTGTCCGAGCATCCCGAGCAGACCGCGGCGCGCTACGCGGTGCTGAGCGGCCAGCCCAGCGTCAGGCAGGACGACGGTTCGTTCCTGATCCGGCTGCCGGTGGCCACGGCCCTGCGCTTCATGGGGCCCGAGCAGGCCGGCATCGAACTGCCCGGCACGTTGATGGCGCCGGCGCCGGCCATCGTGGCCGCGACCTTCGGCGTGCGCGACCTGGCCGCGGCGCGGGCATGGGTGGCGCAGGCGGGCTTTCCCATCGTGGACGGCCCGGGCCGCTTCATGGTGCCGGCCGAGAACGCGCTGGGCGTGGCCCACCTGTTCCGTCAGGAGTAAGCCCGCCCAGTGATCTCGGAGCGAGATGGCTGGAGTGCCGAAACGAGGCTTTATGCATGGACGGCCCCTCCCCTACAGTTCGGGAAAGGAGTCGTTCATGCAAGACAGCATCCGTTTCGAGGGCCGCGTGCTTTACCTGTCGCGCGATCCGTCCTGTATCCGTCGCCAGTTGGCCGGCGCATCCGTGTCGCTGGCCGAGGCCGGACCGCTGCGCGACGACGTGTCGACCGACGAGATCACGCCGGTCACGACCATGCTGGTCTACGACGAGCGCCTGGGCCGCTATCCCTACGTCGGATTCAAGGCCGGCGACGAGCAGCCCATAGGCGAGGACGCCGTGCGCCAGGGAGGCTTCGGCGTCACGGTGGCGGGCAAGCGCTACGGCAAGGGCTCGTCGCGCGAGCACAGCCCGCTGGCCGAGCTGTCGGCCGGCATACGGCTGATCGTGGCCGAGAGCTTCGAGCGCATCTACCAGCAGAACTGCGACAACATCGGCATCCTGACCACGACCGACTTCGACGTGCTGCGCCGGATCGAGGCAGGCGAATCCCTGCCCATCGAACTGTTCCTGAAGGGCCGTGACGCGCTGACCCAGGCCATCATCCGCAGCGGCGGGCTGATGGCCTACAGCCGGCAGGCGCTGCGCGCCGACACCGCGTCCGCGCCGCGCGCCCAGGGCCAGGGGCTGACGCTGGTCGAGAAGATCATCCACCGGCACCTGCATCCCGACACCCTCGAGGCCGGGCGCGGCAGTGGCGTGTTCATCCGTGCCGACTGGCGCTTCAGCCACGACTACTTCACCGGCATGAGCGCGCACCTGATGCACCTGGCCTACGGCAGGCCGGCGCCGCTGCGCGATCCCGACCGTATCGTGGCTTTCCACGATCACCTGGTCCTGGCGCCGCAGAGCGTGCCGCACGTGAAAGGCGGCCTGCTGGCGCGCGTGGCGACCCTGGTGCAGGGACACCACGACTTCATCGACGACTATCCGGTGCGCCACTACGGCCAGTTGCCCGACGGCAGCGGGTCAGAGGGCATCTGCCATGCGCTGATGGCCGAGCGCCACGCGCTGCCGGGCGAGGTCGTGGCCGGCACCGACTCGCACACCCCGCACGCGGGCGCGCTGGGCTGCCTGGCATTCGGCGTGGGCTCGACCGACATGGCCAACAGCTGGGCCACCGGCTACGTGCGCTGCAAGGTGCCGGAGACGCTGCGCGTGGAGATCTCGGGCGCGCTGGCGCCCGGCGTCACCGCCAAGGACATCGTGCTGGTGCTGCTGCGGTCCGAGGCCGTGCGCAACGGCGAGGCCATCGGCGCGGTGTTCGAATACGGCGGCGAGGCGGTGCGCGCCATGTCGGTGGACGAGCGTGCCACGCTGACCAACATGGTGGCCGAGCTGGGCGGGTTCACCGGCATCGTCGAGCCGGACGAGCGCACCGTGGCCTTCCTGAAAGAACGCCGCGGCATCGACTTCGCGCTGGAAGACTGGATGGCGAGCGATCCGGACGCCACGTACCGCCGCGTGATCCGCATCGACGGCGCGGATGTGCGGCCCATGGCGGCCAGCCCGGGCGATCCGGGCAACGGCGTGGCCATTGCCGAACTTGACGGCGACATTCCGGTGGACATCGCCTATGGCGGTTCCTGTACCGGCGGCAAGCGGGCGGATTTCGACGCCTACCATGAGGTCCTGAAATGGGGCCTGGACCAGGGGCTGAGCATCGCGCCGCACACCCGCTTCTACCTGCAGTTCGGCACGATGGAGGTCAAGCGCTATTGCGAACAGCGCGGCTACCTGGACGTTTTCGAACGCGCCGGCGTGGAACTGGTCATGCCGGGCTGCGGCTCGTGCGCAAACTGCGGGCCGGGCCAGTCGACCTCGGCTTCGCAGGTCACCATCAGCGCGATCAACCGCAACTTCCCGGGCCGCTCGGGACCCGGGAGCGTATGGCTGGCCAGCCCGTATTCGGTGGCCGCCAGCGCGCTGGCGGGCCGGATCGTGGACTACGGCCGGTTGCGGGGGTAGGCGGGCGGGACTACTTCTTCATGCCATCGCCCATGCCGTCCTTCGACATGGAGTCCTTGGCCATCCCGTCCTTCTTCATGCCGTCGTGCTTCATCCTGTCGCCGGCCATGGCATCCTTTTTCATGTCGTCCTTCTTCATCGCGTCCTTGGCGGGCGCGGTCCTGGACATGGCGTCCTTGCTCATGCCGTCCTTGGCCATGCCGTCCTTGCCCATGGTGTCGGCGGCATGGGCCGTGACGGCGCCCAAGGCCATGCCCAGGGCAAGAACGAGAGGGGTCAGTTTCTTCATGTGTCGCTCCTTGAAGCGTGGGTCGAAAGAGGGCGCGGGGAATCCGCGCCGTATGGAACCTAGGTTCAGCTGCCGCCGAACCAGTTGTAGCCCTGGTCTTCCCAGTACCCGCCCGGATAGGTGTCGGTGACGAAGATGGCCCGGACGTGCTTGGGATTCTTGTAGCCAAGCTTGGTCGGCATGCGCAGCTTCATCGGGAATCCGTATTCGCGTGGCAGCGTGCGTCCGTCGTAGCTCAGCGCGAGCAGCGTCTGCGGATGCAGGGCCGTCGGCATGTCGATGCTGGTGTAGTAGTCGTCCGCGCACTTGAAGCCCACGTACCGGGCCGTGGTGTCGGCGCCGATGCGGGCCAGGAAGTCCGAGAAGCGCACGCCGCCCCAGCGTCCGATGGCGCTCCAGCCCTCCACGCAGATGTGCCGGGTGATCTGCTCGGCCTGGGGCAGGGCCCGCAGGTCGGCCAGGCGCCATGGCCGGCGGTCGGCCACCCTGCCGGCGACTTCGAGACGGTAGTCCGTGCCGTCCACCTCCGGGGCGTCCTCCACCGCGTAGTAGGCGTTGAAGGGAAAGGGGCGCGTGATCATGGACTCTGGGTAGGTCGGCGCCAGGGTGTTCGGGTCGAAGAGCCATCCCTGCACGTTGTCGTTGAAACGCGAGACGGCCGACAGTGCTTGTTCGACGCCGGCCTGGCTGGTGACTTCGCAGCCCGACAGCAGGGCCAGTCCGCCCAGGGACAGCGTGCGGGCCAGGAAGGCGCGCCGGCCGGGCCGCTCCATCCGGGGGACCAGCAGCCGCCGGGCTTCGCGCAGCGCCAGTTCGGCATCGGCAGTGGACAGGCGGGAACGTTTGTCCATGGAGGCCTCCTAGCTTTTCACGATCATGGTGCGCAGGGTCCGGGGTACCAGCGCCACCATGGCCAGGTGCAGGGCCACGAATCCCACCAGCACGGCCATCGCCACGAAATGCACGCGCCGCGCGGCCTCGTAGCCGCCCATCAGTTCGCGCAGCATGCCGAACTGCACCGATTTCCACAGCACCAGTCCCGACACCACCAGCAGCGCGATGTCGAACATGGCGAACAGATAGGCCAGGCGCTGCACCTGGTTGTACCGGCGCGCGTCGTCGTGGGCCAGGTGTCCGCGCAGCGCCGCCGCCATATCGCGCAGCACGCCGCGCGGCGAAAGCGGCAGGAAGCGGTGGAACAATCGCCCGGTCGCAAGATTCAGCGCGAGATAAACCAGGCCGTTGGCCGCCAGCAGCCACATGGCCGCGAAATGCCACTGCAGCGCGCCGGCCAGCCATCCGCCCAGGGTGACCGCCTCCGGGAACGTGAAGCCGAACAGCGGCGACGCGTTGTAGATGCGCCACCCGCTCGCCACCATGACCAGTACGGCCGCCGCGTTCAGCCAGTGGGCGGCGCGTACCCAGGCGGGATGGATGGGGGGCGGGCGGGTGGCGGGGGTGTGGATCGCCCGGTCGGCCGTGAGGGACATGTTGGCTCTCCGTTCAGGGTTTGCCGCATTGTTCGCCCCCCGCCATACCGGAGTCCTCACGCAAACTTAAAATAAATGTGATGAATTCCCGCGCCGGGATTGGCGAAAATGAGGTTCACGGCTTTTTACGGGCAGGCTCATGGAACGGGTCAAGCGCGTCCTGATCGTCGAAGACGATGCGCATATCGCTGAATTGCTGCGTATGCACTTGCGCGACGAGGGCTATGCGGTCGAGCACGCGGCCGACGGCGGGCAAGGCATGCGCATGCTCGAAGGCGGGGCCTGGGACGCCCTGGTCCTGGACCTGATGCTGCCCGGCGTGGATGGGCTGGAAATCTGCCGCCGGGCCCGGGCCATGGCGCGCTACACCCCCATCATCATCACCAGCGCGCGTTCCAGCGAAGTCCATCGCATCGTCGGGCTGGAACTGGGCGCCGACGATTACCTCGCCAAGCCGTTTTCCATGCTGGAGCTGGTGGCGCGCGTCAAGGCGCTGCTGCGCCGCGTGGATGCCCTGGCGCGCCACGCGCGCATCGAGGCCGGGCTGCTGTCGCTGCACGGGGTGGACCTGGATCCCCTGGCCCGCACGGCCCTGCTGAACGGCCGGGCCATCGACCTGACGCCGCGCGAATTCGACCTGCTGGCCTTCTTCGTGCGGCATCCCGACAAGGTGTACTCGCGCATGGACCTGCTGAACGAGGTGTGGGGCTACCAGCACGACGGCTATGAGCATACGGTCAACACCCACATCAACCGCCTGCGCACCAAGATCGAGGACGATCCGTCCGAACCGCGGCGCATCCTGACGGTCTGGGGCCGTGGCTACAAGTTCGCCTCGGGCGCGCATGACGAGGCCACCGCACCATGAAGCGCCTCTCGCTCACGCAGCGTCTTTCCCTGGTGTTCGCCGTGCTGCTGCTGGCCTGCAGCGGGATCTCGCTGTTGTTCCAGATCCGGGCCGAGGCACGCCACGAGCAAGAGGTCGTGCAGCAGTTGTCGAGCGGGCTGGCCGCGCACATCGCCGGTACGGCGCAACTGATGGACGCCGGCGGCTGGAAGCCGGATGCCGTGCGCGACCTGTTCGACAAGCTGATGGCGGTGAATCCCGCCGTCGAGCTTTACCTGCTCGATCCGGACGGGCGCATCGTCGGCCATGCGGCGCCGCCCGGCCACCTCCTGCGCGATCATGTCGATCTGGCGCCCGTGCGCCGCCTGATCGGCGGCGCCGAACTACCCCTGCTCGGCGACGATCCCCGGAGCGCGGACGCGCGCAAGGTCTTCAACGCCGCCCCGGTTCGCGTCGACGGCAAGGAGGCCGGCTACGTCTATGTCATCCTGCAGGGCGAGACGCGCGACGCGCTGGCGGCCGGGCTCGCCCGTCATTCGGTGTGGCGCATGACGGGCCTGGCCATGGGCCTGGTCGCGCTGCTGGGCCTGATCATGGGTCTCGTCGCTTTCCGCCTCATCACCCGCCCCCTGCGCGCGCTGGCGGATGCCGTGCGCGCCTTCGATGCCGCCGGGGACGCGCCCGCCGTGCCGCTGGATCCGCCGCCGGACGACGGCCGGCGCGACGAGATCGCCACGCTGCGCACCGCCTTCGCGCTGATGAGCCGGCGCATCGCCGACCAGTGGCGCGAGTTGACCCGCCAGGACCAGCAGCGCAGGGAACTGGTCGCCAATATCTCGCACGACCTGCGCACGCCCCTGACCTCGCTGCACGGCTACCTGGAAACCCTGCGTGTGAAGGACGGCCTGCTCACCCAGGCCGAGCGCCATCGCTACCTGGATATCGCGCTGGGACAAAGCCGCAAGGTCGGTGTCCTGGCGCAGGCGCTGTTCGAGCTGGCACGTCTGGAGTCGGGGCTGGTCCAGCCCGAGCGCGAAATCTTCGCCCTGCCCGACCTGGTGCAGGACGTCGTGCAGAAGTTCGAGCTGGCGGCCGAGGCGCGCGGCCAGCGCCTGCTGACCGAGATCCCGCCGGCATTGCCGCCGGTCCATGCCGACATCGCCATGATCGAGCGCGTGCTGACCAACCTGCTGGACAACGCCATCCGCCACAATCCGCCCGGAACCCGGATCACGGTGGGCCTGGCGGCGGCTGGAAACGGTGTGCGGATCGACGTCCGCGACACGGGGTCGGGCATCCCCGAGGCGCTGCGGCCCCGGCTGTTCAAGCGGATTCCCGCCTGGGGCCGCAAGGCGCAGGAGAGCGGCGGACTGGGGCTCATCATCGTCCAGCGCATGCTGGCCTTGCACGGCAGCGATATCCGCCTGGTCGAGGACGACGGGCCGGGGACGGTGTTCCGGTTCAGTCTGACGGTCGATTGAGCGGACGCCGCGGCGAGGAACACCCCCACGCCTTCCCATGCGCCTACAATCGGCAACATCATCGATGTGTCGTTCTCCTGCCATGGATACCACCACCAAGCCCCGGTTCCAGTTCCGGCTGCGGGTCTACCGCGAAAACTCCATCGCGGTCGGGCCGGGCAAGATCGCGCTGCTGGAGGCCATCCTGGAGGCGGGTTCCATCACCGCCGCCGCCCAGCAGATGGGCATGTCGTACCGCCGCGCGTGGCTGCTGGTGGACGAGCTGAACCGGTCCCTGCGCGAGCCCGCTGTCGAAAGCGCCGTCGGCGGCGCGCGCGGCGGCGGCACGGTCGTGACCGAGGTGGGCCGCGAATTGATCCGGTGCTATCGATCCATCGAGGCCATCGCCCAGTCGGCCGCGGCCCAGGACATCGCCGCCATGGCGGACATGCTGGCCGACTGACCGGCCATGGGCCGCGCCAGGCGGCCTTCCCGCGCTACCGTCCAGCCAGGATTCGCTGTATTCTTCGGGATATGACGAACGTGCTGCTGGATTCCTTTGACGCTTTTCCGCTGATCCTGTCCCTGAAGGTCGCGGCCCTGGCCACCGTCCTGGCCCTGGTCGCGGGCGTGGGCCTGGGCTGGCTGTTCGCGCGCAAGCCGTTCCCGGGCAGTTCGATGGCCGAGGCGCTGTTCATGCTGCCGCTGGTGCTGCCGCCCACGGTCATCGGCTACGCCATCCTGATGGCGGCCGGCCGGCGCAGCCCGCTGGGCCGCTGGATATACGAGACCTTCGACTACACCATCATCTTCAGCTGGCACGGCGCGGTCGTGGCCTCCGCCATCGTCGCCCTGCCGCTGGTCCTGAAATCGGCCAGCGCCGCGTTCGCCGGCATCGACCGCACCCTGGAGTCGGCCGCCAGCACCCTGGGCCAGTCGCACTGGTCGGTGTTCGTGCGCGTGACCCTGCCGCTGGCCTGGCCGGGCATCCTGGCCGGCACCCTGCTGGCCTTCGCGCGCGCCATGGGCGAGTTCGGCGCCTCGCTGATGGTGGCGGGCTCGATTCCCGACCGCACGCAAACGCTTTCCATGGCCATCTACGACGCCACGCAGGCGGGGCAGGACGACCTGGCCCTGCTGCTGGTGGTGATCACCTCGGCCATTTCCATCGCCATCCTGGTGGCCTGCAACCGCTACCTATCGCTACGCTGAAGGAGTCCCATGTTCCGCACCCGCTATGCCGCCCTGCTGCTTGCCTTCGCCCTGCCGTTTTCGGCCTCCGCCCAGGAGATCACCGTTTCCGCCGCGGCCAGCCTGACCAATGCCTTCAAGGATCTCGGCAAGCAATTCGAGCAACAGCATCCTGGTACCACCGTGCGGCTCAACTTCGCCGCTTCGGGCACGCTGCTCCAGCAGATGAGCCAGGGCGCGCCGGTGGACGTGTTCGCCAGCGCCGACCAGGCCACGATGGACAGGGCCGTGGCGCAGAACCTGATCGACGTGCCGACGCGGCGCGATTTCGCCGCCAACAGCCTGGTGCTGGTCACGCCCGTGCAGGGTGGTCCCGCCATCGCCACGCTGCAGGACCTGGCCGGCGCGCCGGTCAAGCGCATCGCCATCGGCAAGCTCGCCACCGTGCCGGTGGGCAACTACACCAAGCAGGCGCTCGACAGCGCCGGCCTGTGGACCTCGCTGGAACCCAAGTTCATCCAGGCCGACAGCGTGCGCCAGGTGCTGGATTACGTGAGCCGGGGCGAGGTGGATGCCGGTTTCGTCTATCGCACCGACGCGGCCATCATGCAGGACAAGGTCAAGATCACGCTGACCGCCGGTGGCCATACCCCGGTGACCTACCCGGTGGCCGTGCTGTCCGGCAGCAAGCACCAGGCGCAGGCCAAGGCCTTTGTCGACTTCCTGCTGTCCGCGCCCGGCCAGCAGGTGCTGGACCGCTACGGATTCGGCAAGCCGTGATCGATGTCGACATCGCGCTGACGGTGCGCGACGGCAACCGGCGCTTCGACCTGGCCGCGCGCTTCGCCTCCGATGCGCCGTTCGTCGCGCTGTACGGGCCGTCGGGCTCGGGCAAATCGCTGACCTTGCAGGCGGTGGCCGGGTTGCTGCGGCCCGGTGCCGGCCATGTCCGGCTGGATGGCCGGACCCTGTTCGACGCTGCCCGAGGCATCGATCTCGCGCCGCCCGCGCGCGGCATCGGCTACCTGTTCCAGCACTACGCGCTGTTCCCGCATCTGTCGGTGCGCCAGAACATCGCCTTCGGCCTGACGTCGTGGCGCCGCCGGCGCCTGTCGCCTGAGGATGGGCGGCGCGTGCAGGACCTGATCGACCGCTTCGGCCTGTCGGCCATGGCCGACAGCCGGCCGGGCGTGCTGTCGGGCGGCCAGCAGCAGCGCGTGGCGCTGGCCCGGGCCTTGGCCTGCGAGCCTCGCGCCCTGCTGCTGGACGAACCCTTCGCCGCGCTCAATCCCATGTTGCGCGGCGAATTGCGCGGGGAACTGGCTGAGGTCGCGCGGCAATGGGGCATCCCCGTGCTGATGATCACCCACGATATCGACGACGTGCTGGAACTGGCCGACGTCGCCTTTCTCTACCAGGACGGGCAGATCGCGCGCGAAGTGGACCTGCGCAGCGGGCAGAGCCGGGATTTCCTCCGCCGCGCGCTGGGAGACGACACGCCGGCCGAGACGCCGATGCGCCAGCGCCTGCGCACGCTGCTGAATCCGGGCACATCCTGACCGCGCGGCGTTAGAATCGTCGATCAGACGACTCTGCGGCGGCGCGCTGCGCGTGGCCGCCCCATTCCATGCCATTCTTTGATCGTTCCGCCGCCGTGGGTTTCGGCCTCAATCCGCTCGACCGCATGTCCGAGGCGCGGGCCGACGCCGAGTTCATCCGGGCGCGCCGGCACGATGCGGCGGCCCGGTTCATGGTCTTCATCGGCGACGTGCCCTTGCTGGACGTGAGCGGCGCCGCGCCCTCGCCCGTGTTCGCCGCCGAGGCCTGGATCGGCCTGGGGCCCGCGCGGCAGGAGATCTTCCTGGGGCAGGACGAGCAGGGCCGCGCGCTGTTCGCCGTGGCGCTGGACGGCGGCCTGGCCGAAGCGGCCGCCGCGCAGCCCGGGCTGGAGCTGCTGGACCTGCGCAGCATCGCCATGCGCGGCCTGTTCCCGCCCGACGTGCTGGGCGAGCTGGGCGGCGCCAAGGCCATCCTGAGCTGGCACGACCGGCATCGCTATTGCGCCAACTGCGGCGAACCCAGCCGCGTGTCCTGTGCAGGCTGGCGCCGCGATTGTCCAGCCTGCGGCGCCCAGCATTTCCCGCGCGTGGATCCGGTGGTGATCATGCTGGCCGTGGATGGCGACCGTTGCCTCCTGGGCCGGCAGCCGCGATTCGCGGCGGGCATGTACTCGGCCCTGGCCGGTTTCCTGGAGCCGGGCGAGACCATCGAGGATGCCGTGCGGCGCGAGATCCGCGAGGAGGCCGGCATCGCCTGCGCCGAGGTGGCCTACTTCGCGTCGCAGCCCTGGCCCTTCCCGTCGTCGCTGATGATAGGCTGCTTCGCCCGCGCGCGGGGCACCGACATCGTGATAGACCGCAACGAGCTGGAAGACGCGCGGTGGTTCACGCGCGAGGAAGTCCGCCTGATGCTGGACGGTACGCATCCCGAGGGCCTGTCCGCGCCCAGGCCCTACGCCATCGCCCACCACCTGGTGCGGGCCTTCGCGGACGGTACCGGTCCCGGGCTGGACTGACCCGGGAGGGGGTCAGGCAGCCAGTGTCTTGATCGCCTTGTCATACACCGTCCAGGGCAGGAAGGCGTTCAACTGGTCCGGCGTCACGGTGGCCACGGGGAAGAAGTACAGCGGCGGTCCCGAGTGCTTGTCCTTGCCCCGCTTGTCGATGATCTGCTTGCGGGCCGACAGGCTCTGGAACGCGAACACGTCTCCCTCGAAGTGCCGCACGTAATAGCCCCGGGAAATCTTCACGCGTATGGATTTCAGGCCCGAGCTGAGCAGGGCCTCGGCCGGGGTGTCCGAGTCCGGCAGGAAGAAGCTGGCCGCCCGCGACAACTGGAAGTCGTAGGCGAAGGTCTTCAGGTTGAATGTCTTGCCGTACTTCTGCTTGATGGGATTGGCGAAGGAGTCTTCCAGGTTCTTCTTGGTGGGCAGCCGCCACGCGAAGGCGGCGATCAGGTCCGGCCCCAGGCTGGCATTGCCGGTCGGCACGCCCCTGGATTCGCACGGATCGGTCTGCTCGTGGCGCATCATCCTGGCCACGTCCAGGCGCCCCGGATGCCATCCGGGCGTGGTCTTCACGTCGGCGGGAATGAGGTCGAGGAAGGAGTCGGCCTGGTTGCACCGGCCTACCCAGGTCAGCCGGTTGCCGACGTCCAGGAACTGTTTCTGGCTGTACAGGTACCTGGGCCGCAGCTTCTCGACGTTGGCCGTCTGGCGCTCCAGGCGTTCCTTCAACTGCTGGATGCGCGAGGTGTTGACGGCGCCGCCGGTCAGCCTGGCGTAGGCATCGTAGGCGTCGATCAGATAGCCGTAGGCCAGCGCGTTGCGGGCCTGGTACCAGTCCAGCAGGTCGATGTACTGCTGCTGGATGGCCGCGGTGTAGAACTTTTCCCCCTGTCCCACCGGCATCCAGCGGTTCAACACGCCGGCGCTGGCGAACGAGCCCAGGCCGACGAACTGGTTGTGGGCCTCGATCAGCGCCGACTCGCGCAGGAACAGCGCCAGGCACTGCGTGGTCATCGTCAGGCGGTAGTTGTCGTCGATAGGGGTACCGGTTTTCTTGTAGAACGCGTTGGTCTCGTCGATCAGCGTCTTGGTGCTGTCGAAGGTGTTGAACGCTGTCCGCACCGCGTCGAAGGTCCGGTTGAATTCGGCCTGGGCCTGGCGCCGCAGCAATTCCTCGATCGACCGGGCCAGGCCCTTGATCTGCGAGTCCAGCGCGGCCACGGCGTCCAGCACGGGATTCCTGGCGGGGAAGAGCGCGCCCAGGATCAGGTTGCCGACATCGCCGATGATGGGAAAGCCCATGGCGCTGGCCGCCTTCTTGAGCGCGAACGCGAGCAGGGCCTTGGCGGGCCTGGACCAGTGCTTGCGGATCAGCTCGGCCAGGTCCGGGGGGATGTTCTCGTCCACGCCGTCGTCGTATTCGGGAACGTCGTCGCAGGAGACCTCCGGTTCGGCAGGCGGCAAGGTCCGGCGGGCCGATGCGGACGCTGTTTCGCCGGCGGGCGGGAAGCCCTGGTCGATGGCCCGCACGATCGTTTCGACCGTGGCATCCAGGTAGCCTTGCAGTCCCAGCCCGGACGCGACGGCTTCCTGGCGCAGCCGGTCCTGGTCGATGGCCGCGCCGCGCGCTTCCAGGTCGGACAGCAGCACCGAATAATCGAGGCCCAGGAATTCCTTGACGACGAAATCGATGGCGTTGGGCGACGCCAGCTTCAACCGCTCGGACAGCCGGAAGGCGAGCGTGGGCACGAGATTGACGTCGATCACGGGATCGGTCTTGGTTTCGTGGTTGTATTCGAAGCCATAGAGCTCGCCCTGCGGGGTCTGGGCGACGGCCATCAGGAAGCGCCGGCCGATCCGGGTGGACTGGAAGCAGCCCTGGGCGTCGGCCAGGCCTTCGTCGACCAGGGCGCCGCGCACATCCAGGACCTGGACGCGCACGCCGGCCTGGGGCAGGCCGCCCAGCATGACGCGCACGCCGAAGCTCTGCGCGTCGGTGGGTTGCGCCAGGGCGTCGAGATCGAGAGGCGACGAAGCGGGCAACGTGTCGATACCGGTGGCGTGCCGGTAGTCCTCGGCGTCGCCGTCGGGCTGGTCGGCCGGATCCGCGCCGCCGGATCCGCCGCAGGCGGCCAGCAGGGCCAGCAGCGTGCCCGCCATGCCGAGGTTGAGGATCGTGCGCCGGTCCGGATTCATTGCAGAACTTCCTTCGTGATGACTGAGCCGTCCTGGGCCGGACGGCCCGGAAGCTTGGCATGCACGAGGAAGAGGGGCGATCCCTAAAACAAGGGGTTTTGGGGCGGGATCATTGATCAGGTCTCTGGCGCGATGTTCTCGCTGCGTATCACCTGCGTCCAGCGCTGGATGTCCTCGGCCACGAAGGACTGGGCCTGCGCGGCCGTCGTGTGCCAGGGCGAGGCCGCCTGCTTCTTCAGCGCCGCCATCATCTCGGCGTCCGACAGCGCCTGCGCCACGGTCTCGTTCAACCTGCGTACGACCGCCGCCGGCAGGCCGCGCGGGCCGGCCAGGGCGTACCACGCGCTGACGTCGAAGCCGGGCAGCACCGTTTCGGCCACCGTGGGCACGTCGGGCAGGCCGGGATAGCGGTCGATGGACGTGACGGCCAGCGGCCTGACCGATCCGGCCTGGATCAGGTTCATCGCGTTGCCGGCCAGGGATGTGAAGATGTAGGGCACTTCGCCCCCCATCAGTGCCATCGTGGGCGCGTTGCCGCCCTTGTACGGGACATGGGTCATTTGCACACCCAGGCGCGACTGGAACAGCACCGCGGCCAGGTGCATGCCGGTGCCGATGCCGCCGGTGCCGAAGTCGATGCCCCCCGGCCTGGCCCTGGCGTCGGCCACGAGGTCCCGCACCGTGGCTGACTTCGCGGCGGGGCCGGCCAGTATCACGAAGGGGCTGCGGGTGACCATGGAGACCAGCGTGAAGTCGCCGGCCGGGTCGAAGGGCAGCGATTTGTACAGTCCGGGCGCCGCCGAGTGGCCCGAAGCCATGAAGAACAGCGTGTAGCCGTCGGGCGGGGCCTTGGCAACGAAGTTCGCGCCCAGCGTGCCGCCGGCGCCGGGCTTGCCCTCGACGTAGGCGGTCTGGCCCAGGCGTTCGGTCAGCTGCTGCGCCAGCAGGCGGGCCTGGATATCCACCGCCCCGCCGGCGGTGAAGCCGTGGATCAGGCGGATGGACTTGGCGGGCCACGCATCCTGGGCCAGCGCGCGGGCGCCCGGGATGGTGGCGGCGGCGCCGGCCAGCGTGGCCAGCTCGTGGATGAATCGGCGGCGTGTCATACCAGGAACCTCCCGGGTTGGGGTCCGCGCTCGACCGGCACGCTCTTGAAGGAGCCGTCCTGGAACAGGCGCAGGCGGGACGCCAGCAGTTCGTCCGTCAGGCGGGCGAGACGGCCGGCGTCGAAAGCGAGCCGGCCGTCGCGTTTGACGAAGCGGCCCGCCACCATGACGTTCTCGATGTCCGAGGTTTCCGCGTACATGACGACGATGTGGGCGGGATCGCCGCCGGCGTTGGCGGGGAAGATGTTCATGCCGCGGGTGTCGATCATGATCAGGTCGGCCTGTTTGCCCGGCGACAACGAACCGGTCTTCTTGTCCAGGCCGAATGCCTTGGCCCCGCCCAGCGTGGCCCAGTGGATGGCATCGCGCGTCTGGGTGGAGTGCTGGGTCTTGGCCGGCCAGTTGCCTTCGGCGAACAGGCTGCGGTTGTCGAGTTCGCGTTGGTGCAGGAACGCATGGCGCATGACCCAGAGCATGGAGCTGTTGAAGTAGGGATCGCAGTCGGTCCCCAGCGAAGGCGTGGCGCCGTGCTTGACCAGCCGTCCCAGCATGGCGGGTTTCTCGTAGTTCAACATCTCGGTCAGGTTGGTGGCCGTGATGGTACAGCCGGCGTCCAGCACGATCTTCAGTTCGGCGTCGTCGAAGCAGTTGCCGTGGCCGATGTTGTGGTCCGGGCCCAGCAGGCCTTCGCGGGCCAGCCGCGGATAGCCGTCCTCGACCACGCGCTTGCCTTTGCGGCCATAGGTGTGGGCGGAGTTGAACAGGCCGTACTCGCGAGCGAGGCGGATATCGTGGACGGCGACGTCGTACTCGCCCCAGTCGGGGCCCAGGATGGCCATGGCCAGTGTGACGAGGCCGTCGTCGGTGCCCAGCCGGCCGGTGCGCAGGCGATGGATCTCGTCGCGGGGAAAAGGCTGCTTGTAGTAGGGAACGGCGCCTTCGCGCTCGGGCGGCTTGACCGTGCCGCGCGCGAACACGGCGCGGATCCCCGACTCTTCCAGCGCGTCGATCGCGGCGTCGGTCATCTCCGCGTCGCGCAGGATGTGGCACCAGTCGACGATGGTGGTGGTGCCGTTGCGCAGCTGGTTCAGCGCGCCCAGCAGGTTGCCCAGGTAGACGTCGCGCGCGGTGTAGTAAGTAGCCAGCTTCTTGTGCAGGTTGGCGTGGTAGTCGCGGCTGCCGACCCAGTCGGCGCCGATGCCGCGCAGCTGGAATTCCCAGGTGTGGATGTGGGCGTTGACCAGGCCCGGCATGACGATGCGGTGGGTGCCGTCCACCACCTCGTCGGCGGCCGCCTGGAGGCCGGGGCCGATGGCGGCGATCTTGTCGCCGTCGATGAGGATGTCGGCCCGGGCGAGGTCGCCCACGGCGGGGTCCATGGAAAGAATGGAAGCGTTCCTGATCAGCGTGCGGCTCATGTGTCCTCTCGGATGCGATGGCGGAGATCCCGGGGCCCGGGCCAGCTGGCCGTGGGTCGCCGGGTTGGCGGAGGCAGGACGCGCGCGACTGCGTGAAACCCATGTTGACATTTTCCACATGGGCGATAAACATCGTCGGATCAAAAAATTGTTTTCCAATCCGGAAAAAATATGGACCGGTTCGTGGCGATGTCGGTGTTCCGCAAGGTCGTCGAGCACGAAAGCTTCACGCTGGCCGCGCGCCAGCTGGGCATGTCGGTGGGGTCGGTCAGCAAGTACCTGACGTGGCTGGAGCTGCACCTGGGCACCTCGCTGGTGGCCCGCACCACGCGCCGCCTGAACGTGACCGAGGCGGGGCGCAGCTACTACGCGCAATGCGCGCGGCTGCTGGACGACCTGGAGGAAGTCGAGCGGTCCGCCGCGTCCATGCAGACCATGCCGCGCGGCGTGTTGAAAGTGCGCGCGCCGGTGTCGCTGGATTACGCGGGCTTCGGGGGCATGGTGGGCGAATTCCTGCGGCAGTTCCCCGCCGTCAAGGTCGAGATGACGCTGAACGATCGCTTCGTCGACCTGGACGACGAGGGTTTCGACGTCGCGCTGGCCCTGGGCAGCAACCAGAAGTACGTCAACCATCCCACGCATGCCACCCGCGCCATCGCCCGCATGACGCGCACCGTGGCGGCATCGCCCGGCTACCTGTCCGCCTGCGGGGCGCCCGGCGCGCCGCAGGACCTGAAACGGCACGATTGCCTGATCTACGATCGGGGGCCGGCCCCGGACGAGTGGCATTTCTCCGACGGCGGGACCGAACGCATGGTGCACGTGGGCGGCAGCTTCCGCAGCAACAACAGCCAGGTGCTCAAGGATGCGCTGCTGGGCGGCTCGGGCCTGGCCATGCTGCCCACCTTCATGATCGCCCAGGCCCTGGATGAAGGCCGGCTCGTGCCGGTGCTGCCCGGCTGGACGCCGGCGTCGCGCACGCTATACGTCATCCATCCCAGGCCGCGGCATTCGTCGCTGAAGATACGCGAGTTCGTGGAGTTCGTGTCGGTGAGCTTCGAGCGGGATGCGCGCTGGCGGCTGGGGGAGCAGGATCGCCGCTAGATGTCCACGGTGGGCCGCGCGGCCGCCATGGCGGCCGCCGCATCCAGCGCGCGCAGCATGTCGCGCCATCCTCGCTCGCTGTCGGAGGCGAGGATGGCCGCGCCGAGTTCCTCGACCAGGTCGGCGGCGAGCACTTCGCCCAGCACCCGGTGGAATTTTTCACGCAAGGCGCTCGTGCCCATCGGGTTTTCCGGACTGCCGCGGCGATGCAATTCCTCATGTACGTAGGTCTTCCCGTGCGCGGCAAGCGTCACGCGCGCGCCGTGGCGCAGCGGCGGCCCTCCCTGCTCGATCGTGTCGTCGATGCAGACCTCGATCCGTTCCATGAAGGCCAGGATGGCGGGGTCGGCCAGCCGGTCGGGAAGAAAGGCGCGCAGGAACACATCGCCGTACAGCACGAGGCTGGCGACGCAGAAATAGATGTTCATCTGCGCGGCCGTCGCGCTTTGTGATTGGTACGGCCATGCGCAATGGGCCAGCGTCATCGCGCTGACGCCTATGCGCAGGCGCTCGATGTCCCCGGGCGCGGCGCCGCTGGCGGCCAGCGTCCGGCGCACGCCATCGAGCGCCGCGTGGATGCTGGTGACCGAGGCATAGGGCTTGTGGCCCACCGCCAGGGTTTCCCAGGTCTGTCCGAGGTCGCGCACCGACCGGTCGGCGTCGACTCCCCCGTGCGCCGACAGGAAGCCGCCGTATTCCGCTTCGACCACGTTGCGTATGCCGGTGAATCCGCTGCCCGCCAGGCGCGCGCCCAGCACGCCCGCATAGGCGGCCCAGCCCGCGTGCGCGCGCTTGACCATGGCGCCTTCCTGCGAGGCCATCAACCCGGCGCCAAGCGAACCGGCGATGCCGAACGTGTGGCGCGTCTGTTCGGCGGAGAGTCCCAGGAAGCGTGCCGCGGTGGCGCCGGTCACGAAGGCGCCGGCGGTGCCCTGCGGATGGAAGCCGCGGAAGAACAGCGGCATGGCGCTCGCGCTGCCCACGCGGCAGCCGGTCTCGTAGCCCGCGAGCAGCGCGGAATAGAAGCGGTCGGGACCGCAGGCCGGCTCCGATTGCGCGCAGGCCAGCGCGACCGGCACCGCCAGCGATCCCGGGTGCAGGATGGATTCCTTGTGGATGTCGTCGAGCTCGAATCCGTGGCCCGCGGTGGCGTTGGCGAAAGCCGCCGCCGCCGTGTCGGCCGTCCGGTTCGAGGCGAACACGCGGGCGGTACCCGCGGCCGATTGCGCGGTCATGACGGCCGCCGCCGTCCGCGACCAGGGCAGGGTGCTGCCCTGTACCACGCAGGCGACCGCGTCCAGCACGCACAGCTTGAGTTTGTCCAGGCAGGCGGCGGGCGCCCGGGCGATGTCCAGCTCCGCCGAGAAGGCGCTCAGCGCGCCGGTGATGTCGGCCGCGTCGGAAGGCGAAGCGCTCATTGGATGACGATCCTGTTGTCTTTGACCAGTTGCTCGACCAGGCGGGATTCCGTCTGTACCTTGGCGCGCAGGGCGGCGGGCGAGTCGTCGCCGCGTTCGACCATCAGTTCGTCGAATTTCTTCCGGATCGCGTCGCTGGAAAGCGCCTTGTGAACGGCGGCGTGGATGTCGCGGACGAGCGCATCCTGAAGGCCGGCCGGCCCCCATAACCCGTACCACGACGAAAATTCGAAGCCGGGCAGGCCGCTTTCGGCCGCGGTCGGCACCGAAGGCAGCGTCTTCAGCCGTTGCGGACTGGTGACGGCCAGCGCGCGCAGGCGTTCGGCCTTGAGATAGGGGAAGGCGCCGGGTACCGGCGAGACGCCGGCGGCGACGTGGCCGCCGATGATGTCGGTCAACTGCTGCGCCGCGCCGCGATAGGCCACGACCTCCATCTTGATGTCCAGGTCGCGGTTGAGCAGTTCCTCGGCCAGGTGGCTGGCCGTGGCGATGCCCGAGGTGCCCCAGGACAGGCGCGAATCAGCGCGCGCCCCCTGCTGCAGGTCGCGCAGGGTCTTGTAGGGCGAATTGGCCGGCACGGCCACGACCAGCGGGACTTCGCCGATGAAGGCGATGTGGGAGAAATCCTTGAGTGCGTCGTACTTCGCGTTCGCGTCGACCTGCGGCAGCGATACCTGGCTCGACGCGTGGAAAAGCAGGGTGTGGCCATCGGGCGTGGCGCGCGCCACGTGCTGCGAGGCGACGATGCCCGAGGCGCCGGGTTTGTTCTCGACGATGATGGGGTGTGATAGATTGCGACCCATTTCATCGGCCACCAGGCGGGCCAGCGTATCGACCGATCCGCCCGGCGTGTAGGGAACCACCAGCCGGACGGGCCGTTCGGGCCACGCGGCCTGAGCGGCCGCGGAAAGGCTTGCCCATGCGATGCACAGGGCCAATGTCGTGATTTTCATGAATGCCTCCTCCTCAAGTGGGGGCATGATCCGCCGGGCTCCGCCGGGGCGTCCAATATCTTTGTCGTCAGCGGGCATTAGCGGAACGCTATCAAGGACGGTGGATATGCGAGCGATCGAGTTGCGCCAATTGAGGTACTACGTCGCCGTCGCGCAAGCGGGCAGTTTCCGCAAGGCGGCCGAAGCGCTGAACATCTCGCAGCCGCCGTTGTCGGTGCAGGTGCGCCAACTGGAAGAGACGCTCGGCATGCGCCTGCTCGACCGGGATGCGGCCGGCGTGCGCGTGACCGAATCCGGCAAAGTGTTCCTTGCCCATGCCACCGAGATCCTCCACCGGTTGTCGCGCGCGGTGGCCGAGACCCAGCGCGCGGCGGCGGCGGGTTCTTCCGTGTTGCGGCTCGGGTGCGTCAGCAGCGGGCAGGCAAGCCTGTTGCCGTCCGTGCTGGCACGCGTGCGCGGCGCCATTCCCGGCCTCGATGTGGAAGTGCAGGACCTGCCCACGCGCGAGCAACTGCTTGCCCTGGCGGACGGCACGCTCGACGCCGGCATCATCCAGTTGCCGGCCGAGGGCAGCGGCATCGCCGTGGCCCCGCTGTTGGCCGATCCGCTGGCGCTGATCTACGCCGACCATTTCGCGGCGCTCGACGGCGTTGCCGACGACAACCTGCTCGAGGCCATGGGTCCACTGCCTTTTGTCGGTTTCTCGCCCGTCCATGCCAGCCAGCTGCACGCGGCGCAACTGGCGTGCTGCCGCGCCGCGGGCTTCATCCCGCTGGCCCGGCACAGCGTCCGCAACGCCTATGGCCTGATCCGGTACGTCGAAGCGGGTTTGGGGGTGTCGTTGATGCCCAGCACCTACCGGTCCTATCTCGCGCCGGGCACCCGCTGCCGGGTGCTGCCGCGCAGCCAGGGCCAGTTGGTGCTGGGCCTGGCCTGGCTGCCCGATCGCGTGTCACCGTTGCTGGGCCGGATCCTGGCCTGCCTGTTGCCGGGACCGGACGCCGCCTCTGGCGGGTGACGCCATTTCTGACAACAAGCTGAACGGGAAATGTACATATAGAAAAGGAATCGTTCGTCCGGCTGGCGGCTCTCGCTAAGGTTCGTGCTCATCCACGGCGCAACGGAGATCGCCACCATGTCGCTACGCACGCTATTCGCGGCTGCCCTAGCCGCTCTTGCCGCCGCCGTCGCGCCGGCTCATGCCGACAGTCCGCATCTGGTTTCGACCGAGTGGCTGGAGAAGAACCTGTCCAATCCCAAGGTGCGGGTCATCGAGGTCAGCGTCAACCCCGGGGTCTACGAGCGCGGCCACATCCCGGGCGCGGTGAATGTCCGTTGGCATAGCGACCTGGTCGACCGGGTCGAGCGGGATATCGCCAAGCCGGAGCATTTCCAGGCGCTGCTGCGCCAGTCCGGCGTCAGCCAGGACAGCATCACCGTGCTCTACGGCGACAACAACAACTGGTTCGCCGCCTGGGGGGCCTGGGTATTCGATATCTATGGCATCGACAACGTGAAGCTGCTGGACGGCGGCCGCAAGAAGTGGGAAGCCGAAGGGCGCCGGCTCGCGGCCGCCGCGACCGTGCCCGCCCCCGGCAACGTGTCCATCCGGCCAGCCAATACCGCGCTGCGGGCGCGCCTGGCCGACGTCGTGGCGGCCGCGCGCAAGGAGGCCAACGTGGCGCTGGTGGATATCCGTTCCGCCGATGAGTTCAACGGCAAGGTGTTCGCGCCTCCGGGCGTGCCTGAACTGGCGGTGCGCGCCGGCCACGTGCCAGGGGCGGTCAACGTGACGTGGAGCCGGCTGGTGGCCGAGGATGGCACTTTCAAGCCCGTTGCCGAGATCCGCAAGCTGTACGCGGATGCGGGCATCGACGGCCGCAAGCCCATCATTACCTATTGCCGCATCGGCGAACGTTCCAGCCATTCGTGGTTCGCCCTGCGCAAGCTGCTGGGCTACGACGTCCGCAACTATGACGGCTCGTGGACCGAGTACGGCAATACGGTGGGCGTGCCCATCAGCAATCCTGCCGGCACGGTCTGGGGCAGCACTTGACCGTTGCCTTGCGCGCGCGCCTGCCGGGCGCGGCCGCCGTCCTGATCGGCGCGGCGCTGGCATTGGCGGGCTTCAGCCTGTCCGAGGTGCCCGGCGACGGCCGCATCCTGGCTTTTTCGCTGGCCAGCGGCGCGCTTTTCGGACTGGTCCTGCAGCGGTCCCGGTTCTGCTTCTACTGCGTCACGCGGGACTATCTGCAGGTTCGCGATGCGCGGGGATTGCTGGGGATCGTGACGGCGCTGGCGCTGGGGACGATCGGCTACCACGCCGTGTTCGGCGCCTTCCTGCCCGTTCCGCAAGGCGGGCAATTGCCGGCGGGAGCGCATATCGGGCCCGTCAGCTGGGTGCTGGTACTCGGCGCCGCGGTGTTCGGCCTGGGCATGGCGGTCAGCGGCTCCTGCATCAGCGCGCATCTGTACCGGCTGGGCGAGGGCTCGTTGGCGTCGGTGCTGGCCTTGCTCGGCGCCGTCGCGGGATTCGGCCTGGGTTTCGCTTCATGGAACTTCCTTTATCTGCAAGCCATCCAGGCGGCACCGGTATGGTGGCTGCCCCACTACCTGGGCTATGGCGGATCGCTGCTGCTGCAAGTGGCGGTGCTGGCCGCCGTGGCGGCGTGGTTGCTGCGTCGCCACCGGCAGCCCGGGACCGCGGCGGCCGGATCGATGCGATCGCGGCGCCTGTCCGAGATGTTCTTCGATGCGCGGTGGCCGGGGTTTGCCGGCGGAGCGCTGGTGGCGGGGATCGGCGTCCTGGCCTATCTGAGGGTGGCGCCCCTGGGCGTGACCGCCGAGCTGGGCAGCCTGGCGCGCACACTGGGTGCCGCGCAGGGGTGGCTCCCGGCCCGGCTGGAGGGCCTGGATACCTTCGCGGGCTGCGCCACCGCGGTCAAGGAAACGCTTTTGTCCCGCAACGGCGTATTCGTGGGCGGGCTGGTGCTGGCATCGCTGGCGTCGGCGCTGGCGGCCGGCGAATTCCGCCCCCGGCTGCCGTCCGCGGGCCAGGCCGTCCGCGCCGTGCTGGGCGGCGTCCTGATGGGCTGGGGCGCCCTGGTCGCCCTGGGCTGCACGGTGGGCACGCTGTTGTCCGGCATCATGGCCGCGGCCGGGTCCGGCTGGGTGTTCGCGCTGGCCTGCGGCGGCGGGCTGTGGGTGGGCTGGCGGCTGCTGGCGTCCCGGGCGGACTGAGGTCGCCGCCCCATTGTTCGACGATGTCCTGCAGCATGGTCGAGACGGCCCGGCAGGCCGGCGTCATCACGCCCGATTTCGGCAGGGCCAGGGTGACGTAGCGGCGCAGGTCGGGATTGACGAGGCGGGTGGCCTGCAGCGATCCCTGGCGCAGTTCGTGCATGATCGAATAAGGGCCGAGGACGGCATACACCGACTGGGTGGCGGCCAGTTCTTTTTGCGCGGTCAGCGAGTCGGCCTCGATCACCGCCTGGAGCGCGAAGCCTTTGCTGCGCGCGGTTTCGTCCAAGATCGCGCGCCAATGGGCGGGCCGCCGGGGCAGCACCAGGGGCAGGTCCTGCAATCTGGCGAAGTCGACGGAAGGCGCCTGGGTGAGCGCGTCGCCCGGACGCGCCACGAGATAGGTGTGGCCGGTGGCGAGCAGCCGTTCCTCCGCGCTGGCCGGCTTGTGGAAGCGGAACAGGATGGCCATGTCGACCAGGCCCGCGTCCAGCAGCGCGTCGAGTTCTCCGCCCTGCCCCTCGCGCACGTTCAGGCGGATCAGCGGGTACTGTTCGCGCACGCGGCCGAACAGCGTGGTCAGGAGCGGATGGGCGGCCGAAGGCAGGATGCCCAGGCGGACCTCGCCCATGGGTACCGGGGATGTGGAGCGGATCTCGCGGAACAACTGGTCGGTGTCGGCCAGCCAGGTCCGCACGCGGGCGATGATGTGCTCGCCCAGTTCGGTCAGGACCACGCCCCGGCCGGTGCGGCGGAACAGCCTGCCGCCGCACTCGCGCTCCAGGTTGCCGATCTGGCGGCTGATGTGTGATTGCACGGTCATGCGCGCGGCCGCGACCTTGGTGAAGCTGCCGCTTTCGGCCACTTCGACGAACAGCTTCAGATCGGCCTGGTTCATGGGATGGCCCGTGGGTGAAGACATCTCTATTTTGGCATGTCTGAAATCTCTGATCCAAGTCTAGGAAGATATCCGAGGGATTCCTACACTGCGAGCCGTCACGACATCGCGCGCATCGCGCCCATCACCATGACCGCATCCAACCTGGCGCCCGCATCGGCGCCCCTGCGCATCGCCGTGGACATCGGCGGCACGTTCACCGACATGGCCGCGTTCGACGAAAGCGCCGGTACCCTGCTTTTCGGCAAGGCCCTGTCCACGCACGGACGCCTGGTCGAAGGCATCCAGCACACGCTGGACGGCGCGGGCATCGACCTGCGCAACGGCTATCTTTTCCTGCATGGCTCGACCATCGCGATCAACACGCTGCTCGAACGCAATGGCGCGAAGACGGCGCTGCTGATCACCGAGGGATTCCGCGACATCTACGAGATCGGCCGCGTCAACCGCCCCGATGCCTACAACCTTTTTTTCACCAAGCACACGCCGCTGGTCAAGCGCTCGCTGCGCTACGAAGTCGAGGAGCGGCTGCGCGCGGACGGCAGCGTCCACAAGCCCCTGGACGAGACGCGGGTGCGCGAGGTCGCGCGGGAACTGAAGGCGCAGGGCGTGGAGGCCGCCGCGGTGCTGCTGCTGCATTCCTATCGCAAGCCCGACCACGAGAAGCGCGTGAAGGAAATCCTGCTCGAGGAACTGCCGCACGCCTTTGTCACCGCCTCGCATGAGCTGTCGCAGGAATACCGCGAGTTCGAACGCGTGTCGACCGCCGTCGCCAATGCCTACGTGGGACCACGCGTGTCGGCTTATCTGGGCCAACTGGAGGCGCACCTGGGCGAGCGCGGCTTCGGCGGCGATTTCTATGCGGTGCAGTCCACCGGCGGGTTGTTCCCGCTGGAGCATGCGCGCCGCGAATGTGTGCGCATGCTGGAGTCGGGTCCCGCCGCCGGGGTCATCGGCGCCCAGGCGATCTGCGCGCAACTGGGATTGCCCGATGCCATCGCTTTCGACATGGGCGGCACGACGGCCAAGGCGGGGGTGATCAGCGAGGGCCGGCCGCTTACCACCGGCAGTGCGCTGGTCGGAGGCTACGAGCAGGCGCTGCCCATCCAGATTCCCATGATGGACATCTTCGAGGTCGGCACCGGCGGCGGCAGCATCGCGCGCGTCGAGTTGGGCAATGCGCTGCGCGTGGGGCCGCGCAGCGCCGGGTCGATGCCCGGTCCGGTCTGCTATGCACGGGGCGGTACCGAGCCCACCGTGACCGATGCCAACCTGGTCCTGGGCCGCCTGGATGCCGGGCATTTCCTGGGCGGCGAGATGTCGCTGGACCTGGAGGGCGCGCGCGCGGCGATGCTTGCGCGCATCGCCGCGCCACTGGGGCTGGAAACGGTCGAGGCCGCGGACGGCATCCTGCGCATCGCGGTGACCGCGATGTCGCACGCGGTCAAGGCCGTCACCACCGAGCGCGGCCTGGACGCCGGCAGCTTCACCATGGTGGTCTACGGCGGCGCGGGACCGCTGCATGCCTCGGCCATCGCGCGCGAGCTCGGCATCCGCCGCGTGCTGATTCCCTACGCGCCGGGCTATTTCTCGGCCTACGGCATGTTGTTCAGCGACCTGCGCTATGACTACGTGCGATCGGTGTTCCGCCACCTGGACGATCTGTCGTTCGACGAGATCGAGTCGTTGTACGCGTCGATGGAAGAGGAGGGGCGGGCGGCGGTCGCGGCCTCGGCGGTGCGGCCGGACGAGATCGTCATCGAGCGCTCGGCCGACATGCGCTACGTCGGCCAGGAACACGCGGTCACGGTGGAGCTGCCCCGCGTGTACTTCGAGCGCCAGGACCGCGACGCGATCAAGCGCCATTTCGACGACGTCCACGCCATCCGCTACGGCACCAGCGCACCGGCCGAGCCGGCCGACATCGTCAGCTTGCGCGTGACCGTGCTGGGCGCGATGCGCAAGCCGCCCCGGCATGTCGTGCAGGCCGGCGGGCAGACGCCGCCCGAGGGCGCGCTGCGCGCGACCAAGCCGGTGTACTTCCGTTCGCACGGCCAGGTGCCGACGCCGGTGTACCGCCGCGATGCCCTGCTGGCCGGCAACCGCGTCCCGGGCCCGGCCCTGATCGAAGAACACGCCTCCACGACCGTCGTCCAGCCGGGCGACGAATTGACCGTGGACGACTGCGGCAACCTGCATGTGGCCATCGGGAGCGAACGCTGATGAACGCGCGAGAAACGAAACAGCACGCCGTCGATCCCGTGACGGTGGAGATCATCCGCAACGGCCTCCTGGCCGTGACGGAGGAAATGAAGACCAACCTGATGAGGACCGCCTACAACCTCATCATCTATGAGGCGCTGGATTTCACGGTGGGCCTGTTCACGCCGGAAGGCGACACGGTGTCGATCGGCCTGGGCCTGCCCATGTTCATCCGCGGGATGTCCGAGACCGTCAAGGCCAAGATCCGCCACTTCGGATTGGAGAACATCCATCCCGGCGACATTCTGGTCACCAATGATGCCTACGTCACCGGCAGCCACCTGAACCATTTCACCTTCACCATGCCGGTGTTCCACGAGGGCCGCATCGTCGCCTTCACCTGCTGCATGGCGCATTGGCTGGACGTCGGCGGCACGCTGGGGCAGGTCACGACCGACATCTTCTCCGAAGGGATACAGATCCCCATCGTCAAATACCGCCGCGCGGGCGTGGTCAACCAGGACCTGGTCGACATCGTCGCGATGAACGTGCGCCTGCCCGAGCGGGCGCTGGGAGACCTGCGCGCGCAGATCACCGCCATCACCACCGGCGAGCGGCGCTTCCTGGAACTGGTCCAGCGCTACGGCGCCGATGCCGTGCATGCCTCGATCGCGCAGATCATGGACCAGTCGGAAGCGGTCGCGCGGCAGAATACGCTCAGCATTCCCGACGGCACCTACGAGGCCGAGTCCTACATGGACGACGATGGCGTGGACGTGGGGCGGCGCATTCCCATCCGGGTCAAGGTGATCAAGCAGGGCGACGAGATGACCATCGACCTGTCGGACGTGAGCCGGCAGGTGCGCGGCTTCTACAACTCCGGCTTCACCACCGGCATCGCCTGCGCGCAGGTGGCCTTCAAGTGCCTGACCACGCCCACCGACTATCCGGTCAACGACGGCAGCTTCCGGCCGCTGAAGGTCGTCATGCCCATGGGCACCGTCATCAGCGCCGAGCGCCCGTTCCCGATGCGGGTCTGGATGACCTTCCCCATGACCGTCATCGACACCATCTTCAAGGCGCTGGCGCCGGCCATACCCGACCGCGCCATCGCCGGCCACCATGCCGACCTGGTGTTTCCCAACATCCACGGCATCTCGCCCGAGGACGGGCGCCTGTTCATCGTGGGCATCGGCCCGCTGGGCGGAGGCTGGGGCGCGAAGTCGCGCGAGGACGGGGTGTCGGTCACGGTGTGCATCAACGATGGCGATACCCACAACAGTCCTACCGAGCAGCTCGAAGCCAAGTATCCGGTGCTGGTCGAGCGCTATGCCATCCGCGCCGACAGCGGCGGCGCCGGCACGTATCGCGGCGGGCTGGGCGCGGAGATGGTGGTGCAGGCCCTGTCCCCCTTCGCCGTGACCACGCGCATCGACCGCATGCACTGCAAGCCCTGGGGACTGGAGGGCGGGCACGAGGCCGCGGGCAACGGCATCGCCATCCGCCGCAAGGGCGAATGGGACGACGGCATGCCCAATGCCAAGATCTTCAACGTGCGGCTGGAGCGCGGCGATGCCTACAAGATGTTGTCGGGCGGCGGCGGCGGCTTCGGCGATCCGCGCGGGCGCGACCCCGAGACGGTGGCCGAGGATGTGCGCGAGGGCTATGTCAGCGCGGGGGCGGCACGCGAGGTCTATGGCGTGGCGATGACCGCCGACGGCGCGGTGGACCGCGCCGCCACCGAGGCGCTGCGGAGCCGCCGTGCGGCCTGATGCCGCCCGCGCCGCCGCGTTGCTGCGCCTGTGGAATGACGTGGCGCTGCAGCACGTCTCCATGGGCGGTGCCTGCGCGTGCGGCATGGGCGGCGTGACACTGCGGCTGCAGGATTTCGAGCGCGACATCCTGGACTACCTGCGCGACGATGCCGGCCGCCTGGGCGAGGCCGAGGCCCACGCCCTGCTGGCATGCCATGCCCCCGCCGGACACGAGGGGGGCATGGTGGCCGTGCTGGCGGCGTTGGCCGATCCCGCGGGCGGTGCCCCCGCCGCCGGTGCGGCGTGGCTGCTGGGCCGGCTGGACCGCACCCTGAGTTCCTTCGCCCGCCTGCACGGCGGCGCGCGTTCCGGAGCCTTGCCATGATAGAGACGGACGACCGCATACCGGTCACGGTATTGACCGGCTTCCTGGGAAGCGGGAAGACCACGCTGCTGAACCGCCTGCTGGCGCGGCCGGCCCTGCGCGACACGGCGGTCATCATCAACGAGTTCGGCGAGGTCGGGCTGGACCACCACCTGCTCGAACAAAGCGCCGAGGACATGGTGCTGCTGTCCAACGGCTGCATCTGCTGCACCATCCGCGGCGACCTGGTCGAGGCCTTCGACCGGCTGGACCGGCGGCTGGCGGGCCAGGCCGCACCGCTGCGGCGCGTGGTGATCGAGACCACCGGCCTGGCCGATCCGGCCCCCATCCTGCATACGCTGATGAGCGAGCCGGCGGTTGCCTGCCGTTATCGGCTGGACCACGTGGCCACCACCGTCGATGCCTGCAACGGCGTCGATACGCTGGACCGGCAGGAGGAGGCGGTCAAGCAGGTGGCGGTGGCGGATCTGCTGGTGCTGACCAAGACCGATCTCGTGTCCGCCGGCCAGGCCGAGGCCCTGCTGCGCCGGCTGCGGGAGATCAATCCCGGCGCCGACGCGGTCCGCGCCGGCAAGGACGATGGCGATTGGCTGGCGGCACCCCGCGGACGGCCGCCGGACGTGCGCCGCTGGCTGCGCGCCGAGGCGCACGAGGCGCATGACGACGCGCGCGGGCATCCTGCCCATGATCACGATCACGGCCATACCCACGACCACGACCGCACCCGCCACGGCGACCGGATTCGGTCGTACGTGGTGACCCGCGACGAACCCGTGTCATGGGCCGGCGTGCAGCGCTGGCTGGCCATGCTGTCCACGCTGCGCGGCCCCGACCTGCTGCGCGTGAAGGGCATCGTCAACGTGATCGAGCACCCTGGCAGGCCAGTGGTCATCCACGGGGTGCAGCACGTGTTCCATCCCCATTCCTTCCTGCCTGCCTGGCCCGACGATGACCGCCGCACCCGCATCGTCTTCATCACCCGGGACGTCGAGCGCGATCTGGTCGACGACACCCTGAGGATCTTCGAGCACCGACAAGCCTAGCCCCGCCTCATCACAACGACAAGGAGACCGACATGAAGCCTTTCATCCGATATCTCGCCGGCCTGCTGGCCTGCGCCGCCACCGCGGCCGCCAGCGCGCAGGCCTATCCCCAGCGGCCCGTCCGCGTCATCGTGCCCTATCCGCCGGGCGGCACGGTGGACGCGGTGGCGCGCGTGTTCGCCGACAGCCTGGGCCACCAGCTGGGCCAGACCTTCGTGGTCGAGAACCGCGCCGGCGCCAGCGGGTCGATCGGCAGCGAGGCCGTGGCGCGCGCGCCGGCCGATGGCTACACCCTGCTGGTCAATGCCTCGACCTTCGCGGCCGGGCCGTGGCTGCTCAAGGCCCTGCCCTACGATATCCACAAGGACTTCACCCCCATCACCAACCTGGGCGAAGTGCCGCTGCTGGTCACCGCCAACCCCGGCGTGCCGGCGAAAGACCTCAAGGCATTCATCGCGCTGGCGCACCAGGCGCCCGGCAAGTATTTCTTCGGCGCCTCCGCCGCCGGCTCGGCCAGCCACCTGGCCGAAGCGGCCATCAGCTACGAGGCCAAGGCCGACATCCCCGTGGTGCTGTACAAGGGCACCGGCCCGGCGCTGACCGACCTCATGGGCGGCCACATCAGCGCCGTCATCGACGCCGTGCCGTCATCGCTGCCGCCGGTCAAGGCCGGCCGCACCAAGGCGCTGGCGGTCACCAGCGCCCAGCGCCTGCCGTCGCTGCCCGATGTGCCCACGGTGGCCGAGTCGGGCCTGCGAGGATTCGAGATGGTGTCCTGGTATGGCCTGTGGGGGCCGGCGGGGCTGCCCGCCGACGTGGTGGCGAGGCTCCACGATGCCGTGCGCCAGGCCATCGATTCGCCGCGGGTCAGGCAGACGCTGAGCGAACAGGCGTTCGTCGGCAAGGGATCGTCGCCCCAGGCGTTCGCGGACTATGTCCGTGCCGAAAGCGCCAAGTATGCCAAGCTGATCAAGGCGGCCAGCATCAGTATCGAGTGAGTGCGGGCGCCACGCCCGCCATGGTCGGCATCGAAGCGCGCATCATGTCGATGAAGGCGCGCAGCTTGGCCGGGTAGTAGCGGGCGTATGGATAGATCAGGTACACCGGCAACGAGGCGGCGCGCCACAGGGGGGCGACATGGCGCAGCCGGCCCTGGCGCAGGTCGTCGGCGACCACCCAGGCCGACGCGATGCCGGCGCCCACGCCGTCCAGCATGGCGGTGCGCAGCGCGTACAGGCTGTCGGTGCTCATGCGCGGGCGAATGGGGAAGCGGTGGCCGAGGCCGTCGGCGCCGCGCGTCAGGACCACCTCGTCGCGGTAGTACATGTTCAGCGCCACCCAGGGCAGTGTTTCCAGCACCGCGATTTCGTCCGCCGGCGCGCCGTCCGGCAGCAGGGAGGGCGCGGCCACGACGATGCGGGGCACTTCGGCCAGCAGGATGGCGACCACGTCCGGGTCGTTCACCGCGCCGACCTGGATCGCGCAGTCCAGTCCTTCGGCGATGAAGTCGGCGTGGCGGTCCTGCAGCAGCCATTCGACCGAGGCCTCGGGATAGCGCCGCAGGTAGTCGGCCAGCGGCGCCACCATCTGGTCCTGGCCGAAGGCATGCGGTACCAGCACGCGCAGCGTGCCGCGCGGCTCGTCGTGGGCGCCGCGCAGGTCCGCCTCCATGGCGTCCCAGGTCGCGCCCAGCTCCTTCGCGTGGGCATAGCAGCGTTCACCGTCGCTGGTCAGCGCCATGCCATGCGTGGAGCGCTGCAACAGGCGCAGCCCCAGGAGGCGTTCCAAGGTTTGCAGCCTGCGGCTGACCGTGGGCTGCGTGGTGCCCAGTTGTACGGCGGCGGCGGACAGGCTCCCGGCTTCGACGATCCGGACGAAGGTCTGCATGAGTTCGATGCGGTCGATGGAGGGGGAGGCGCCGGTTTTCATGCGTCAAGCGTATGACGAATCTGCGTCCAAAGGGGCTACACGTCGTAACCGCCGCCATGCAGAATCCCGTCCTGTTGAACGATTACGGGTTTACGAGCATGTCATCCATACAAATCGCGCATGGAACCGGTCTGTCTCCCGCCTCCAGGCTGACCCCTTCCCTGGTCGGCCTGCTGGCCGCCGGGGCGGGGCTGAGCGTCGCTTCCATCTATTACAGCCAGCCCATGCTGGGGTTGCTGGGCCAGGACCTGGGGGCGGGCGAAGGCACCGTGGGCCTGGTGCCCACCCTGACCCAGCTGGGCTATGCGGCCGGCATCCTGCTGCTGGCGCCGCTGGGCGACCGCTACGACCGGCGCCGCATCATCGTCGGCAAGTCGGCGGTGCTGGCGCTGGCCCTGTTGCTGAGCGGCCTGGCGCCGGGCGTGGGCTGGCTGCTGGCCGCCAGCCTGGCGGTGGGGCTGGCCGCCACGCTGGCCCAGGACATCGTGCCGGCGGCCGCGACGCTGGCGCCCGACGCGCAGCGCGGCAAGGCCGTGGGCACCGTCATGACCGGCCTGCTGCTGGGCATCCTGCTGTCGCGCGTGGTCAGCGGCTTCGTGGCGGAATACTGGAACTGGCGCGCCATGTTCCTGGTGGCCGCGGTATCCATCGCCGGCGTGGGCGTGGTGGCGGCGCGCAGCCTGCCGCGCTTCGCGCCCACCGCGCGGCTGGGATACGGCGCGCTGCTGGTTTCCATGGCGCAGTTGTGGCGCCGCCACGGGGCGTTGCGCCGGGCGGTCTACGCGCAGGGGCTGCTGGCGGTGGGGTTCAGCGCCTTCTGGTGCACGCTGGCCGTGATGCTGCATGACCGCTTCCACCTGGGCAGCACGGCGGCCGGCGCCTTCGGCCTGGCCGGCGCGGCGGGGGCCCTGGCCGCGCCCTTCGCGGGCCGGCTGGCCGACCGCCGCGGCTCCGACGGCGTGGCCCGCATCGCCACGATCGTCGCGGCGGTCTCGTTCGCCAGCCTGGCGCTGACCGAAGTGCTGCCGGCGCAGTTGCAGCTCGCCCTGCTGGTGGCCAGCGCCATCGGTTTCGACTTCGGCGTGCAGGCCTCGCTGGTGGCCAGCCAGACCCAGGTCTACGGACTGGAGCCCGCGGCGCGCAGCCGGCTGAACGCTTTGCTGGTGGCCGGGATGTTCATTGGCATGGCCGCCGGTGCGGGGCTGGGCAGCCTGGTGTGGGCGCATGCGGGGTGGCTGGGCGTGGTGGGGCTGGCCACGGCAACGGCGCTGGGGGCGCTGGGGGTGAGGATGGGGCGCGTGGAGGGCTAGTGGTGGACGGCGGGGGCGCGATCCGCAATGAGGCGGACTACGACCGTGCCCTGGCGCTGATTGAAGCGATTCCGGACCCAATCCGACCTGCCCGAGGTGGGAAGCCGGAGTGTGATTTCCGAAATCCTGGCAGGCCGCAGGATGTTCAACGCCCGGCAGATTGCCGCATTGGTCGAGCGGTTCCATGTTGGCGCGGATGCCTTCATCGAGCGCGGCGGCACGCCTTGAGCGAAGAACCGTATTGTCCTGACGCTCAATCTCTTCAATCGCCCACAACCCGAGCCGGTTTTCCTGCACGGCGGCCCTGATGAGGGGCCGGGTTCATCTTCTCTTCGCTATTTATCCGCAAAAACATCAGAAAAAATACTTGTAAATAAACTTGCATATGCAAGTTTATTCGTGAGTAAATAGATCCATCGCAACCATCACGGTTCCTCCGCCATGGCCTCCAGCTCGACGCGTTCCTCCCGCCGCAAGCCGGTCGATCCGGTCGACGACGAGCCGGATGCCTTCTCGGACCAGCGCAGCGAAAAGAAAACGGCCTACCTGCTGCGCCAGGTGTCCGAACGGCTGGCCATCAGCCTGACCGAGGCGCTGCGCCCCTTCAACCAGACCGCCAGCGTGTACCGGGTGCTGATCGCCCTTACCCGCCGCGACCATGCCCGCATGCGCGACCTGATCGAGCTGACGCTGGTCGAGTCGTCCACGCTCAGTCGCACCATCGGCCGGATGGAGGCGCAGGAGCTGGTCACGGTCGAACAGGACGACGACGATGGCCGCGCGGTCATCATCTCGATCACCCAGGCCGGGCGCGATCTGCTCGACGCGATGCTGCCCGCGGTGTCGGCGCAGTACGAGTGGTCGGTGCACGACGTGCCGCCGGCGGACCTGGAGATCCTGCGCACCACGCTGCAGCGCATGCTGCGCAACCTGAAGATTTCTCCCATCAAGTAAGCGGCAATCCCTTCAAGCAGTTCTTGCGGTCGGCCTTTCCTGGAAGGAGGCGGTCATGGAAGAGCAGGGTTCACCCATCTGGATCGATGGCAAGCTGGTCGCTTGGGCGGATGCGTCCGTCCATTTCGTCAGCAACAGTTTCCAGTATGGATTCGGGGTATTCGAAGGCATACGCGCCTATGACGGCGAGCAGGGAACCTCCATATTCCGGCTCGACGCCCACATCGACCGGCTGTTCAAGTCGGCCAAGATCATCGGGCTGGACATTCCCTACACCCGAGAGACCATTGTCGAAGCCTGCCGCGAGACCGTCGCGGCCAGCGGCCATTCGCAGTGCTATCTGCGGCCGGTGGCCTACATCGGCTACGGCGGCATGGGGCTGAACTACACGGGCTGCAAGGTCAGCGTGGGCATCGCGGTCTGGTTCTGGGGCGAGTACCTGGGCCAGGGCAAGCTGGAGCAGGGCACGCGCGTCAAGACTTCGTCCTATACGCGGCACCACATCAATTCGAACATGTCCAAGGCCAAGGCCTGCGGCAACTACATGCTGTTCCAGATGGCGCGCACCGACGCGCTGCGCGGCGGCTACGACGAGGCGCTGCTGCTGGATGCCGAAGGGCACGTGGCCGAAGGCTCGGTGGAGAACGTCTTCATCGTGCGCGACGGGCAACTGATCACGCCGCCGCTGACCTACATCCTGGACGGCATCACCCGCGACGCCATCATCCAGCTCGCGCGCGGCGCGGGCCTGGTGGTGCGCGAAGAGTTCTTCACGCGCGACGCCATGTATATCGCCGACGAGGCCTTTTTCGTCGGCACCGGCGCCGAGGTCACGCCGGTGGTGGCGCTGGACGACCGGGCCATCGGCGAGGGCGTGCCGGGACCGGTGACGCGGCGCCTGCAATCGCTGTACTTCGACGCCGTGCGCGGGCGCGACGAGCGCTACGCGCATTGGGTCACCCCGGTCGCTGGCGTTCCCGCCTGAACGCCATGGATCTCGATTACGCATTGCCCTATCCGTCGCAGCGTTCGCCGGTGCTGGCGCGCAATGTGGTGTGCGCCTCGCAGCCGCTGGCGGCGCAGGCCGGGCTGCGCATGTTGCTGCAAGGCGGCAACGCCGTCGATGCGGCGGTCGCGGCCGCCATTGCCTCGACCGTGGTCGAGCCCACTGCCAACGGCGTGGGCAGCGATGCCTTCGCGGTGGTCTGGGACGGCACGGACTTGCATGGCCTGAATGCCAGCGGCCGCGCGCCGGCCGCCTGGGATGCCGCGCGATTTGCCGGCGCCGGCACCATGCCGCGCCGCGGCTGGGACAGCGTCACGGTGCCGGGCGTGGTGTCGTCGTGGGTGGCGCTGAGCCGGCGCTTCGGCGCGCTGCCTTTCGAGCGCCTGTTCGAGCCGGCCGTGGACTATGCGCGGCGCGGGTTCGCGGTCAGCCCGCTGATCGCCGCGCTGTGGCAGCGCATCGCGCCCAACTACGCCGACCAGCCGGGCTTCGCCGAAGCCTTTCTGCCGGAGGGGCGCGCGCCGGCCGCCGGCGAGATCTTCCGCAACGCGCCGCTGGCCGGCACGCTGGAGGCCATCGCCGCCACCGGCGGCGAGGCCTTCTACCGGGGCGCGCTGGCCGAGGCGCTGGTCGCGCATGCCGCGCGCCATGGCGGCGCGATGACGCGGGACGACCTGGCGGCGCACCAGGCGCACTGGTGCGGAACGCTGTCGCAGCGCATCGGCGACGTCGACGTGCACGAGATCCCGCCCAATACGCAGGGCATCGCCACGCTGATCGCGCTGGGCATCCTGGCCCGCCACGACCTGTGCCGGCACGCGGTGGACAGTGTCGAGGCCATGCATTTGCAGATCGAGGCGATGAAGCTGGCGTTCGCCGACGTCGAGGCCTTCGTCGGCGATCCCGACGCGATGCGGGTCGACCCGCGCGCGCTGCTGGCGGACGACTACCTGGATGCGCGCGCGGCGCTGATCGATCCGGCGCGCGCGGGCGATTTCGGCGCGGGCGCGCCGCGCCAGGGCGGCACGGTCTACCTGGCCGCGGCCGACGCGGCGGGCATGATGGTCTCGTTCATCCAGTCCAACTACGAGGGCTTCGGGTCGGGCGTGGTGGTGCCCGGCACCGGCATCAGCCTGCAGAACCGGGGCATGGGTTTCTCGCTGCGGCCCGGGCATCCCAATCTGGTGGGGTCGCGGCGGCTGCCGCTGCACACCATCATTCCCGGCTTCGCGATGCGCGCGGGCAAGCCCGCGATGAGTTTTGGCGTGATGGGCGGACCGATGCAGGCGCAAGGGCATCTGCAACTGGCCGTGCGCACGCAGCTGTACGGCCAGAACCCGCAGGCGGCGTCCGATGCGCCGCGCTGGCAGGTGGTGTCGGGACGCAAGGTGCTGGTGGAGGCCGGCATGCCGGAATCCATCGTGTCGGGGCTGCTGGCGCGCGGCCACGAGCTGCGGCAGGAGTCGCCGCAGGCGGCCTTCGCGTTCGGCGGCGCGCAGTTGATCCTGCGCGGCGACGACGGCTATGTGGCGGGATCGGACCATCGCAAGGACGGCGCGGCCGTCGGCTTTTGACCACCGCGGAGGGGTAGACAGTGAGCGTGCCACGGCAGGAATTCGAATCGAGGATGGCCCGCGCGCGGGCGGAAATGGCGCGTGCCGGCATGGACGGGCTGGTGGTCACCGATCCGGTGGGTTTCTATTACTTCACCGGCGAGAAGGCCAGCCCCGGCCGGCCGGCCGCTTTCGTGCTGCCGGCCGCGGGCGAACCGGCCCTGGTGAACTGGAGCGGCCCGGACATGTTCGCGCGGCTGTACCGCCGGCCGGGCCAACCCTGCGTGGCCGACCGGCGCATCTATCCCGAAGTGCCGTTCGACCGGGAACCGGCCACCGACTGGGGGCTGCGCGACATCCTGGCCGAACGCGGGCTGCATGCCGCGCGCGTGGGCATCGAACTGGGCAACGAACCCCGGCTGGGCCTGGCGTTGGCGGATCTCGACCGCCTGCGAAGCGAGCTGCCCGGCATACGCTGGGCCGATGCCTCGCCGGTGATCTGGGCCTGCCGCATGATCAAGTCCGACTGGGAGATCGAGCAGCTCCGGCAGGCGTGCGCGATCGGATCGCGGGCCTGGGGGCAATGCCTGGAATCCCTGGACGAGGGCGTGACGCAGCGCGCGGTCCAGCAGCGCATCATGGCCTTCTACGCCGAGCTGGGCGCGGACCTGGACTCGGGGCCGCCGGTGGCGCTGGGCGCCACGGGACCCGGCGGCGCCTTCCAGCGCGGGGACATCCTCTACCTGGACGGCGGCTGCAGCGTCAACGGCTACAAGATGGACATCACGCGGCGCGCGGTGTTCGGGGCGCCCAGCGCGCGCCAGCAGGGCGAGCACGACGGCATGTGGGAGATCCTTTTCCAGGTGATGGAGAAGATCCGGCCCGGCGTCACGACCGCGTCGGTGTTCGCGTATTCGCAGTCGCTGCTGGCCCGGACCGGCTGGACCAACTACTCGGACCATCCCGCCAAGCGCATCGGCCACGGCATCGGGCTGGTCAACGAACCGCCCTACATCAACGCGTTCGATACGCACGTGTTCCAGGAAGGCATGAGCATCACGCCGGAACCCAAGATCGAAACGCAGGAAGGGCTGCTGAACGCGGAAGAGCACGTGATCGTGCGCGCGCAGGGGTGCGAGATCATCTCGGGCTCCCTGGACTGGCGGCTGCACACCATTTCCTAGCGATCCCGCTGGCCTCGATGGAGACCGACATGCCCGCCGCCCTACGCCCGCTCCTGCTGTCCGCCGCCGACGTCGCGCACTGCGCGCCGCCGCTGGCCGACATCATCGATGTCGTCGAGGACACCTATCGCCGCGACGCGGCGGGCGAGGTCGAAGTGCCGGCCAAGGTCGCGCTGCATCCGCACGGGCCGTCGAGCTTCCTGCATGCTATGCCCGCCTGGGTGGCCGGCCGGCAGGCGCTGGGCATGAAGTGGGTGTCGTTCTTTCCGGGCAATGCCGAACAGGGCGCGCCGGATTCCAGCGCGCTGATCGTGCTGAACGATCCGCTCACCGGCGTGCCGGTGGCCATCATGGAAGGGATGTGGATCACCTATGCCCGCACCGGCGCCTGCGCCGCGCTGGCGGCCAGGCATTGCGCCAACCCGATGCCGCGCCGCGTCGGCCTGGTGGGTTGCGGCGGCCTGGGCGAATGGTCCCTGCGCTGCCTGGCGGCGCAATTCCCCTCGATCTCGGAGGTGTTCGTGGCCTCGCAGCGCCCTGCTTCGCGAGAGAACTTCTGCGCGCGGATGGCGGACCAGGGGCCGTGGACGATCACGCCGGTGGACGAGGTCCGGCAGGCCGTGCAGGACATGGACATCGTGGTCTCTTCCGTGCCCAAGCTCCAGGCGCATCCCATCGCGGCGCGGTGGTGGTCGCCGGGCACGGTGCTGATCCCGCTCGACATCACCGGTTCGTGGGACGACGCCACTTATGAACGGGCCGACCGCCTGGTGTGCGACCACCGGGACAACCTGGCGCGCGCCTTCGAGCGCTACCGGCCGGGGCTGGCCATCGACGACGCGCGCGGCGTGGGCATGCAGGACATCGTCAGCGGCCGCGCCCAGGGGCGGGTCGCCGCGACGGACCGGGTCATGGCCTTCATGACCGGCATAGGCAGCATAGACGTGGCCGTGGCGTGGGACATCTATCGCCGCGCCGACGAGCAGAAACGGGGACAGCGCTTCGACCTGGCGTAGGTGCCGGCCAGGGTTTCCTGACGTTCACGGGAGTTCTTATGAGCAAGCCATGCAGTGGATGCCGTTTGGTCCTGGCGGTCGCCAGCCTGTTGTTCACCGCCGCCGCTTTCGCCGCCTATCCCGAGCGGCCGGTCAAGATCATCCTGCCCTATCCCCCCGGCGGCGGCGGGGACCTGGTGCTGCGCAACCTTCAGCAGGCCCTGGAGAAACAGCTCGGGCAGCCCGTCATCGTCGACTACAAGGCCGGCGCGGCGGGCAACATCGGCACGCTGGACGTGGTCAACGCCGCGCCCGACGGCTATACGCTGCTGATGGGGCCGACGAACAACTTCGTCATCAACCAGTTCCTGTTCCCGAAGATGGGCTTCGATCCGCTGGCGGCGCTGACGCCGGTCAGCCTGCTGGTCGAGCAGCCCTATCTGGTCACGATCACGGGCGCATTGCCGGCCCGCGACTACGCCGGCTTCGCCGACTATGCCAAGGCCCATCCGGGCAAGCTGAACTACGGATCGCCGGGCGCGGGCACCGTGCCCCACGTGTCCGCGCTGATGCTGTCCGATCAGTTGGGCGCGCGCATGGTCCATGTGCCGTACAAGGGCTCGCAGCCCGGGGTCCAGGCGCTGGTCGCCAACGACGTGCAACTGCTGATCGCCAGCTACGGCATCGTCGCCGGACAGATCGCGGCGGGCCGCATCCGCGCCGTGGCGGTGGCCGCCGACCAGCGGCTGCCGGCCCTGCCGCAGGTGCCCACCACGGCCGAGGTCGGCCTGCCGCCGGGCGTCATACTGGCCAACTGGTGGGGCATCGCGGCGCCGCGCGGCACCGATCCGGCCATCGTCGAGCGCCTGGCCGCCGCCTTTCGCGCGGCGGTGGGCGATCCGGACGTGCAGCGCAAGTTCGTCGAGCAGGGCACGCTGCCGGTCGCCAATTCGCCCGCGCGGTTCGCCGACCGCCTGCGGGACGAAGCGCGGGCCTGGAAGGACATCATCACCCGGACGGGCGTGACGATAGAGTGACGGCCATGCGATGACCCCGGGCGGGGGCATCGCGGCGCATCAGCCTGCCGTGTCCGGGTCGCGCGGCGCGCGCCGCCGTCCGCGTGGCTTGGGCCGGTAGTAAAGCGTGGCCACGCCCAGCATCTTGGACAGCAGCCGCAGCAGCTGCTGTCTTTCCTTGGCCGTCAGGGGCTGGACGACCTCATCCTGGATGTCCTCCAGCATCGGCCCCAGCTGTTCGAGCAGCGCCAGGCCCTCGGCCGAGGCTTCCACGCGCTGGCGCCGGCCGTCGGGCCGGCGCACGATCAGGGAACGTTGCTCCAGCCGCGCGGCCACCTGTCCGGTGGTCGAGGTATCGAGCCCCACGATGTCGCCCAGTTCGGCCTGGTCCACACCGGGCCGTATCGAGATCGTCTTGAGCACGACGTACTGGATGGGCGTGAGGTTGAAGCGCCGGGTGATGGGCGCGAAGGCCAGCGTGGTCTTCTGCTTGGCGCGCCGGATCAGGTGCCCGGGCATGCTGTACATGACCAGCAGCGGGTCGGGCTCGTCGCGCGGAGAGCCGGCGCTGGCCGGCAGTTCGTGGTCGGGTTCGGGCTGCATGGATTCTCCTCGGCGGCAACGTTACCACACCCATCCGCAAAGCTTGCCAAATTATATGCATGCTTATACGTGTACAAATTAATAATTCTATATAAAACAAGTAGTTATAGAATTATTGAATTCATTATTTGACATGTTATTTCCATCTTCTTATAGTGTCCCCATGCTAGAACCCAGGGGATGGAAATGAGTGACACCGCAGTCAAGGAACTGGTCCAGTTGATTCCGGAAGGCCTGCCGACCGGCCTGCGCAACTATTGGTACCCGATCCTGCAAACGGAAGAACTACCCGCCGACAAACCCGTCGGACTGAAGGTGCTGGGCGAGAATCTCGCCGCCTGGCGCGGCGCCGATGGCCAGCCGAACGTCGTGCGCGATCGCTGCCCGCATCGCAGCATCCGGCTGTCGGTCGGCCGTGTCATGGATGGGGACCTGCAATGCCTGATGCATGGGTTGCGTTTCAACGGCGAAGGCCGCTGCACGCTCATCCCGTGGGAAACCGCGCATACCCCCCACCACGACCGGCTGGGCGTGCCCGCGTATCCGGCGCGGGAACTGGGAGGCTATATCTGGGCCTACCTGGGCGACCCGGTCCGCTTTCCGCCGCCGCCGCTCGAAACCCAGGTTCCCGAGGAACTGCTCAAGCCCGACGAGTTCATCTGCTTCCGGCTGCCCACGTCCACCTGGAAAGCCAACTGGCTGCTGGCCATCGACGGCAGCGACGGCTTCCATGCCGTCGTGCTGCACACCGACTCGCAGGCCGTGCACCGCGCCGAACGCAAGCCGGGCAGCAACGAGATTCCGCTGGAGGACCGCCGCATCAAGATCATCCGCACCTCGCACGGCGTACGCGGCGTGTCGGTCGACCTGGAAGGCGAACCGATCAACCACGGCCACTTCACCGTGGACGTCAAGGGCCAGCGCTTCTGCCTGCCCTGCCTGACCACCAATCCCATCATGCCGGCGCCGGGCGCCGCGCCCTATGCGTCGCGGCTGTGGCAATTCCCGCAGGATGCCCGGCACACGACGGTGGTCCGCTTCCTGTCCTGGCGTGCCCGGACCGAGGCCGAACGCGCCACCGCCACGCGCCTGTTCAACGAGGTCGCGTTGCCGCGGCTGGAGCTGGTCAATGCCGAGGACGCTTTCGCCGCCGAGGCGCAGGGCGACCTGATCGAGGCACGCTCGCGCGAATACCTGCTGGCGCCCGACGAGGACGTGATCAAGGTGCGCCGGCTGCTGCGCACCGCTTTCGTGTCGCAGGCCGAGCATGGCGAACGCATCGACAACCCGGCCGGTTCGCTGGCCTATCCCGCCTAGGAGCGCGCATGGGACACAGGCTCGAAGGCAGGACCGCGCTGGTCACCGGCGGCGCGGGCGGCATCGGCCAGGCCATTGCCGCATTGTTCGCCGATGAAGGCGCGCGCGTGATCCTGGCGGACCGCGACGCCGATGCGCTGGCGGCCGCCGTGGCGCGCCTGGGGGGCGATCGCATCGTCGCCGCGACCTGCGACATCGCCGACGAAGCCCAGGTGGCGCGCCTGGGCGATGCCATCCGGGCAGGCGGCGATGCGCTCGACATCCTGGTCAACAACGCCGCCACGCGCGAATACCACCGGCTGGCCGATGCCGACGCGGCGTCGTGGCAGCGCATCCTGGCGGTCAACGTGATCGGCGCCGGCCTGGTCACCGCGCTGGCCCTGCCCTGGCTGCGCCAGTCGGGGCGCGGCGCGGTGGTCAACGTCGCGTCCACCTTCGGCATCTGCGGCCGCGCCGGCATGGGCCAGTACGACGCCACCAAGGCGGCGATGGTCGCGGCCACCCGGGTGCTGGCCATCGAGGAAGCGCGGCATGGCGTGCGCGCCAATGCCGTGTGCCCGGGATCGGTGCTGACCGGATTCACGCTGGGCCGCGCCGCCGCGCGCGGCCTGTCCGAGGCCGAGTTGAAAGACCGCGGTTTCGTGCCGGCACCCATTGCCCGCTGGGGCGAGCCGGCCGAGATCGCGGCGCCGGTGTTGTGGCTGGCTTCCGATGAAGCCTCGTTCATCACGGGCGCCGTGCTGCCCGTGGACGGCGGGGTGTCGGCCAGCGGTACGCGCGTCGCCTAGCGCGGCGTTTCCACTCTTGTTCAGGATGCTCTACATGAAGACCCTTGCCGCACTCCTGCTGTCCTGTGCCGCCTGCCTGCCGATGGCGGCCGCCCATGCGGCCGACGCCGACTACCCGTCGCGGCCCATCACCATCGTCGTTCCCTTCCCGCCCGGCGGCAGCCCGGACATGCTGGCCCGCGTGATCGGCGACAAGCTGGGCCAGCGCCTGGGCCAGACCGTCGTGGTCGAGAACCGCCCCGGTGCCAGTGGCACCATAGGCGCGGCGCACGTGGCTCGGGCGGCGCCCGATGGCCATACGCTGATGATGACGCCCAACACCTTCGTGCTGTCGCCGCTGGTGCTGCCCAAGGGCGTCGTGACCTTCGACGTGCAGGCCGATTTCGCGCCCGTGATCCTGCCGGCCAAGACGCTGATGGTGCTGGCGGCGCATCCGCGCCTGGGCGTCAAGAACCTGCCGGAACTGGTCGCCTACGCCAAGGCCCATCCCGGCCTGACCTACACCGGTTCGGCCAATGGCTCGCCCCAGCACGTGGCCGGCGAAATGCTCAAGCAGATGGCCGGCATCGACATGTCCTTCGTGTCGTACAAGGGGCTGGCGCCGGCGCTGAACGACACGCTGGGCGGACACGTGGACCTGATCTTCGTGCCCTACGGCAACGTCGCGCAGCACGTGAAGGCCGGCGCGCTGACCGTGCTGGGCGGCCTGGACGAGGAACGCCTGGCGTCGGCGCCCGAGATCGTGCCGCTGCGCGAGCAAGGCTATCCGCGCATGGTGGTCGGCGTGTGGACGGGGCTGTTCGCGCCGCGCGGCACGCCGGCTCCCGTCGTCGACAAGCTCAACCGCGAGATCAATGCGATCCTGGCCTTGCCCGACGTCAAGCAAAGGCTGGAAGGCGCCAGCCAGATCCTGGTCGGCGGGCCGCCGGCGACGCTGGCCAAGGTGGTCAAGCGCGACCTGGACACCTACGCGCCCATCGTCCGCAGCGCCGGCATCACGGCGGACTAGGGGTCAGGTCAGGTCGCGAGCATGGACGGCCAGAACATTTCTTCCGGCTCGTACTTGCGCGGCGTCAGGCCTTGCCTGTAGGCGTAGGCCAGCATGCGGTCCACCTCGTGGCGGGTCTTGGCGAAGCCCCAGGGGTAGATGTCGGGCCCCGCCGCGCGGCGTTCCTCTTCCCACAGCGCGCGATACCACAGCGAGGTGGTGTGGAGGCGTGACCATTCTTCCTGTTTGCGGTAGCAGGCCTGCTTGGACGCCTCCCAGGCGTCGTACAGGCTTTGCGCCACCCAGGGATGGGCTTCGAGGATGGCCGTGCGCACCAGCAGCGTGTGCATGATGGGAAAGCAGCGCGTGCGGGCGAAATAGGCGCGTTCCTCGGCGCCGTGGTCGGGAAACAGGAAATCGATGTCGGGATGGACGCCGGGCGCCCACGCTTCGGTGGTGATGCCCGCGTCGATGGCGTTCAAGGCCAGCAGGTCGTATTGCGAGGACCCGGCCGGCGCGATTTCCATCTTCAGCCAGGGCGGCGGCGTCCAGTCCGGCAGCCGCACCGGCTGCCAGGCGACCCAGGTGATGGACGACAGGTCGACGCCGTAGTCTTCTTCCAGGATGCCCTTGGCCCACAGCGCGGCGCTGGTGGCCCAGGTCTGCACGCCCACGCGGCGGCCGTTCAGGTCCGAAGGCCTGGCGATGCCGCTGCGCCGGTTGATGTAGATGTACGAGTGCCGGAACATGCGCTTGACGAAGATCGGCAGCGCGGTGAAGCCCAGGGTGCGGCGCGGCAGGTCGGCGATGTAGGTGCCGGTGAAGAATTCGGCGATGTCGAACATGCCGCGCGCGCTTTGCGACTGACGGCTGATGTCGTCGTCGTTGACGGTGATGTCGAGTTCGATGCCCCGCGCGCGCACGGTGCCGTCGATCAGGGCCTGGGCGCGGTCGTAGGGACCGCAGGTCATGCTGAGTTTCAGAGGGGGCGCGGACAACGGCGGGACTCCTTGCTGCGAGGCTGTCAGTTTGCGCGGATCTTCAGGTCGGCGGTCAGGCGGCGATAGCGTTCATCGTCCTCGCGCATCTGCCGGGTCAGCGCCTCGGGCGGCCCGCCTTCCGGCTCATAGCCGAGCTGGTCCAGCCGGGCGCGCATGGCTGGATCCTTCAGCACGGCGTTGATGTCCTGGTTGAGCCGGGCGATGATGGGCGCCGGCGTGCCCAGCGGCGCCAGGATGCCGAACCAGGCGGTGGCCTGCACGTCGCGATAACCCAGCTCGGTCATGGCCGGCACGTCCGGCATCTGTGGCGCGCGCCGGGGCGAGGACGTGGCCAGCGCGCGCAGCAGGCCGTCGCGGAAGTACTGGGTGTTGCCCGAGGTGGGCATCCAGGCCATGTTGATCTGCCCGCCCAGCAGCGCCGTCACCATCTTGGCCACGCCGCCGTACGGCACGCTGGTCAGCTCCAGCCCGGACTCCTTGTGGAATTGCTCGCCCATCACGTTCATGGGCGAACCGTTGTCGCCGCCGGAGTAGGCAAAGCCGGGCTCCTTCTTCGCCACGGCGATGAAGTCCTTCACCGTCTTGATGCCGTGGCTGTCGGCGAACTTGCCGTTGACGGCCATGACCATCATGGTCGAGACCGGCATCACCACCGGCGCCAGTTCCTTCGTGACGCTGACCGTGGCGGCGTTCTGCGCCAGCACGTAGGGCGCGATGACCAGCGTGTTGGGCATCAGGAACAGCGTGTAGCCGTCGGGCGCGGAGCGCGCGGCCTGGCGCGCCGCGATCATGCCCGAGGCGCCGGGCCGGTTCTCGACGATGACGCTCTGGCCCAGGCGCGGCTGCAGCCGCTCGGCCAGGACGCGGGCGAAGGTATCGACCCCCGCCCCGGGCCCGGACGAGACGATCAGGGTCAAGGGCCGGGCGGGCCAGGCTTCGCCCTGGGCGTGGGCCACCCAGGGCAGCAGACAGGCCGCGGCGGCGACGAGGGCAAGACGGCGAAGGCAACGCATGAGAGGGCCCCTGAACGATGTGCGGACCGGCTGGGGTCCGTGTCATGAAAACGTGGGGCGACTATATCAATACAGAAATATATAGGCAATATAATTTATAAGTGAATGATTTTAAAGGAATTAATAATAAGTACAATTATACGTACACTTAAATAAAACCTGATCATGGAGATCCATCCATCGCCCCGGGCGGCAGCCTGCCGGTCATGCGAGCAGGCCGCGCGCGTGCAGGTTCGCCATCAGCGCGCGCGTTCCGAACGTCCATGGCGCGGCGTCAGCCGCGTGGACGACCCGGTTCTCCAGCGCTCCCAACCGTGGCGACGAGATCGTCACCCGGTCGCCGACGGCATGGGTGAAGCCGTGCCCGGCTTCGTACCGGTCCTGGACGGGCGAGAACATCGTGCCCAGGAACAGCATGAGGCCGTCCGGATACTGGTGATGAGGCCCCATGGCCTGCCGGGCCAGGTCGAGCGGATCGCGGCTGATCAGGTCCATCCGGCTCGCGTCGCGTAGCGCGAACCCGTCCCGGGCGCCATCGATGTCCAGATGGACGACGGCCTGGCGGATGTCGTCCAGGCCGAAGCCGTCGTCGAACAACCGGATGAACGGGCCGATGGCGCACGAGGCGTTGTTGTCCTTGGCCCGTCCCAGCAGCAGCGCGCTGCGGCCCTCGAAGTCCCGCAGGTTGACGTCGTTGCCCAGGCTGGCGCCGACCGGCCGGCCCTGGCTGTCCACCGCCAGGACGATTTCCGGCTCGGGATTGTTCCAGGCCGAATCGGGCAGGATGCCGATGTCGGCGCCGTGGCCGACGGCGGACATGGGTTGGGCCTTGGTGAAGATCTCGGCGTCCTTGCCCAGGCCCACTTCCATGTATTGCGACCATTCGCCGCTGGCGCAAAGCTGCGTGCGCAAGCGAGCGGCCTCGGGCGAGCCCGGCCGGACGGCGGACAAATCCGTTCCGAGCTGGGCCTGCAAGGCCGCGCGCAGGGCCGGCGCGCGCGCGGGGTCGCCCTTGGCCCGTTCCTCGACCAGGCGTTCGAGCAGGCTGGCGGCGAACGTGACGCCGCAGGCCTTGATGGCCTGCAGGTCGCAGGGGGCCAGCAAATGGAGGACGTCCGGGCCGGCCGCGCCGGCGGCCCGCGCCAGCGGCGCGACGGGACCCAGATCGGCGCCGGGCGCGTCGCGTACCCGCGCCACCCGGTCCGGCCGTTCGAGCAGGTCGGCCATGGTCGGCCCATGGGCGGTGATGTCCACCAGCCGGCCATCGCGCACCGCGGCCAGGCAGGGACCGATGCCGGGCACCCAGGCGCGGCCGGCCAGCGCGGCGCGTTCGTGGTCGGCGGGCAGGAGGTTCGGAATGGATTCGATGATGGGCTCCATGGGGGTCCCGGTCCGGCGGTGCCTCAGTGCCGGATGAGAAAAGCAGACAGGGCGGCCAGGTCGGGCTCGATACCGAGGCCGCTGGCGTCCGATAGTTCGTAGCGTCCCTCGCGCAGCGGCATCGGACCGAATACCCCTTCGCGCAGCGGATTCGGATTCGAGTCGACCTCGACGAATCCGTCGTCGCCCAGCGCCGCGCGCAGGTGCATCGATGCCGCCAGGCCGATGCCGCCGCCCAGCCAGTGCGGACACAGCGTCGCGTCGTGCGCCGCGGCCAGGCGGGCGATGCGCAGGCTGCCGGACAGCCCTCCCCATTTGCCCACGTCGGGCTGGATGTAGCGCAGATGTCCGCTCGCCAGAGCTTCCGCGAACGCGGCCTCGCCCAGCATGTTCTCGCCCGCCGCCAGGGGGATGCCGCCTTCGCGCGCGACGCGCGTCCACGCCTCGAGCGGTTCGTCGGCGGCCAGCGGCTCCTCGGCCCACACCGGCGCGAAGGCGGACAGCTCCCGCAGCCGATCCACGGCCTGCGCCGCGTCCCACGCCTGGTTGGCATCCAGCATCAGCAGCGCGTCGTTTCCTATCGCGTCGCGCAACTGGCGCGCGTTGTCGAGGTCGGTGCCAGGATCGAAGCCGACCTTCAGCTTGAAGGCGCGAAAGCCCTGGTCCCGCTTGCTTCCGGCCATCTCGGCCACGCCCTGCGGCCCCAGGCCGCTGGCGTAGACACGGACCGACCGGCTGGCCGACGCGCCGCCCAGCACGCGCCAGAGCGGCAACCGCCGCCGCCGGGCCAGCAGGTCCCAGGCGGCCTGGTCGATGGCGCCCAGTATCTGTGCGAACGGGCCCGGTTCGCCGCACTGGATCGCCAGCCGGCGCAGCGCCGCGGCCAGTCCGGCGTGCAGCAGGGGAGGATCCGCCGCGGGCCGTCCCACCAGCAGCGGACCCACCACGCTGTCGATCAGGCGCGCGCGGTGTTCCGCGCCCACCTGCGGGAAATTGCAGAACACTTCCCCCCAGCCGGTGGCGCCATCGTCGTCCGTCAGCCGGATGAACAAGGCCGGCCGGTCGCGCAGCGTTCCGACCGCGGCTCGCACCGGCCGGTCGATGGGGGCGCGGAATACCCAGGCATCGATGCGTGAGATCGTCATTGGCGGGCGGTCAATCGACGGTCGCGCCCACGTCCCGGGCCAGCTTGCTCCACTTGCCGATCTCCGCTTCGACGTAGCGCCGGAATTCCTCGGGCGTGCCGCTGTCGGGCGTGAGTCCCGCCTGGTTGATCTGCCTGCGGATGGCGGGGTCGGCCTGTATCTTGTTGATCGCGGCGTTGATGCGCCGCACGACGTCCGCAGAGGTTCCGGCGGGCGCGGCGAGCCCCTGCCAGGCCACCACCTCGAAGCCGGGGATGCCGGCCGCTTCCGCGACCGTGGGAATGTCGGGATAGTCGGCCGACCGCTGCGGGCCGCATACGCCCAGCACGCGCAGCTTGCCCGCGGAGACCTGCTGCATCATCGTGCCCTGGTCCGCGAAGATCATGTCCACGTGGCCGGCCAGCAGGTCGGCGATCAGCTCGCCGGTTCCCTTGTAGGGGATGTGCAGGATCTGGGTGCCGGTGCGGGCCTTGAACAGTTCCGCCGCCATATGCTGCGCGCTGCCGCTGCCGGACGAACCGTAGGTCAGCTTGCCCGGATGGGCCTTCGCATAGGCGACCAGCTCGGCCGCGTTGCGGGCGGGCACCTTGGGGTTGACCACCAGCACGTAGTTGACGGCGACGGTCTTGGCGATGGGAGCCAGGTCGCGTATCGGGTCATACGGCATCTTCTTGTAGATGCCCACATTGATGGCGAAGGTGGCGATGTTGCCCAGCAGCAGCGTGTAGCCGTCGGCGGGCGCGCGCGCCACGGCTTCCGAACCGATCATGCCGCTCGCGCCGGTGCGGTTCTCCACGACCACGGTCTGCCCCAGTTCCCGCGACAGGGCAGGCTGCACGATGCGGGCATAGCCGTCGACCGCGCCGCCGGGCGGGAAGGGCACGACCAGGCGGATGGGTTTTTCCGGGTAGGCGGCGCTGGCGGGGGAGAGTGTCGCGCACGCTGCCGCGGCGCATCCGGCCAGCACGAGCCGGGCGATCCTGCTGCGATGGGTCCACATGTGGTGTCCTCGGGTTCTGGCGGGGGGTGCCCCGGACGGCGTCGACCGGGTTCGGCCGGAAGATTATCGAGTCGTCAGCATTCAGGCACAATTATGGAGTTCCGATCGATGCATAAGAAAACCGTATGACCGACGCGAGCCCGCCCTTCCTGCCCGGCTACCGGTTCGAGCGGCTGCGGGTGCGCCACCTGCGGCTGCTGGACATCATCCACCGGACGGGATCGCTGGGCGGTGCCGCGCGCGAGTTGAACCTCAGCCAACCCGCGGTGACCCTGCTGCTCCAGGAACTGGAGGAGAACTTCGGCGTGCCGCTGGTCTCGCGCGGCGCGCGCGGCGGCCGGCTGACCCCGGCGGGCCTGCGGGCGCTGGAGCGGCTGCGGGTGGCGCTGGCCTCGCTGAACATGGCGCTGGAGGCGGTGGCGCCGCCCGTGGACGAGCCCATCGTGCGGCTCGGGTGCGTGCAGCTCGCGAGCGTCGATGCGCTGCCGCGCGCGCTGGCACGGATCACCCCGGCCGAGGCGTGCCGCCTGCAAATCGAGGAAGGCACCGCGGCCGAGTTGCTGCAAAGCCTGGTGGCGGGGGAGCTGGACTGCGTGATCGGCTGGATGGACGAGGCCGTGGTCGGCACCATAGACCTGGACCGGATCGTGGTGGAGCCGCTCTGGCGCAGCCACATGAAAGTCGTGGCGGCGGCGGGCCATCCCCTGGCCCGCCGGGCGCGGGTCGCCGTCGCCGACCTGGCGGGCGAACGCTGGGTCATGCACAAGCGGGGCTCGCGCACGCATGCGACGTTCCAGCGGCTGTTCCTGCAACAAGGCATGGCGCCGCCGCCGGTGTCCGTGGCGTGCCCATCCATCCACACCGCCATCCAGATCGTCGCGCACACCGACATGATCGGCCTGGCCCCCGACCGCCTGCTGGCGACCTACGCGCAAAGCGGCAGGGTCGTGGCGCTGCGGGGCGGCGAACTGGACCTGGGCAGGGTCCAGCTATCGCTGTTCACGCCGGTCCAGAACACCGGGCTGCCGGGGGTGCTGAGGCTGCGCGAAGCGCTGGGGAAAAAGGCCTAGGCCGGCTGGAGGGCGCCCACCCCGCCGCGCAGCGCGTCGAACCGCTCGCCTGCCTGGAGGTACTCCCGCTCCAGCCGCTCCACCAGTTCCGCGACGTCCGGAACGTCCGCTATCACGCCCAGCCCCTGCCCCGCGGCCCACACGTCCAGCCAGCGCTTCTTCGCGAAGGGCGTGTTGCTGTCGTAGTGCCGGGTGCTGCTGGCGGCCAGCGTATCGGGGTCGATGCCGTTGGCGGCCAGCGACGGCTTGAGCCAGCTGGCCGGCGTGCCGGTGATGCCGCTGCTGACGATCAACTGTTCGGTGTCGCACTCGACCACCATCTGCTTGTAGGCTTCCGGGGCCCGGCTTTCCCGGGTCGCCAGGAAGCGCGTTCCCATGTAGACCAGGTCGGCCCCCGCGGCGATCGCGCCGGCCGCGCCCCAGCCGTCGGCGATGCCGCCGCCCACGGCGATGATGCCGTCGAAGAACTGCCGCACCGCGCTGATGAACGCGAAAGGCGACAGGCTGCCGGTATGGCCGCCGGCCCCCGCGCTGACGCAGGCCAGTCCGTCCGCGCCGGCGGCGATGGCCTTGCGGGCCAGCCGCAGGTCGATGACGTCGGCCAGCACGATGCCGCCGTAGCCGTGCACGATGTCGATGGCGGGTCGCGGACTGCCCAGCGCGGTGATGACGATGGGGGGCCGGTAGCGGGCGACCAGGGCCAGGTCCTCGGGTAGCCGGGAGTTCGAGGAATGGGTGACCAGGTTTGCCGCCCAGGGGCCGAGCCGCGCATCCGGATCGGCGGCGCGCGCCGCCTCCAGTCCCTCGGTGATGGTGCGCATCCACTGGTCCAGCACGTCGATGGGGCGGGCGTTGGGCGTGGGGAAGGCGCCCACGATGCCGGCCTTGCACGCGGCAAGCACGAGCTCCGGGCCCGACAGCAGGAACATGGGGGCCGAGACGATGGGCAGGCGCAGGCCGCGCAGGAGTTCACGAGACATGGGAGGACACTTCTTCCGTGGAGGGCAGGCGCACGCACCGGGCGGCGGCCAGTTGCCGGATGTCGCGCTCGGCCAGGCCGGCCTCGCGCAGGATGTCGCCGCCGTGCTGCCCGATCGCGGGCACGGCGGGCGCCTGGGTTCGTGCCGACCAGGCGGGGGCTCCCGGCAGCCGGACGAGCGGGCACTCGCCCACGCCGCCCACGTCCACCGTTTCGACCAGCCCCGCGACGCGCATCTGTTCCGAGGCCATGAACTGGCCGACGCTGCGCACCACGCTGGCCATGACGCCGCGTTCGTTCAGCAGGGTCTCCCATTCGTCGGCGCCGCGCGTGGACAGGCTGGCGGCGATCTCGCGGTCCAGTTCGGCGGCGTTGCGGTTGCGCGCTTCCTGCGTGGCGTAGCGTTCGTCCGCGTGCAGGTCGGGACGGCCGATGGCTTCGCAGAAGCGCTGGTACTCCGCCGGCTTGCGGGCGGCCAGCATCAGCGTGCCGGCGCGCGTGGGGTATTCGCCCGTGGGGGCGGCGAAATAGACCTGCCCGGCTTCGCCGCCGCCGGTGCCGGCGGCCACCAGCCGCGGCGCGAGGAAGGCCGCCATGGCCCCCATCAGCGAAATGTCCAGGCGCGCGCCGGTGCCGTGCCGCAGCTTGCCGATCAGCGCGCCGCTGACGGCCTGGTAGGCGTAGAGTCCGGTGACCTGGTCGGCCAGCACGACATTGCGCGTGCGCTGGGGCTGGCCCGCCGCGTCGGCGTTCAGGGTCATCCAGCCGCAGAACGCCTGCATGATCTGGTCCACCACGCCGCGCCGGCTCAGCGGCCCGTCCTGGCCGAAGCCCGACACCGAGGCGTAGATCAGGTCCGGCCGGTCCGCCCGCAGGGTGGCATCGTCCAGGCCCAGCCGCGCGGCCACGCCGGGACGGAAGCTTTCGATCACGATGTCGCAGCCGGCGGCGATGCGGCGCGCGGTTCCGGGCCCGTCCGGATGCTTCAGATCGAGCGCGATGCTGCGCTTGCCCAGGTTGACCGTGATGGACGCCGGCGTGTGCCCGCGATGCTGGTTGCGCCCCGAGCGTATCCAGTCGCCCTCGAAGGGTTCGACCTTCACCACGTCGGCGCCCTGCGCGGCCAGCAGCATGGTGCAGTAGGGGCCGGCCACGCCCTGGCTCAGGTCGAAGACCCGCAGCCCTTGCAGGGGAAGCGGCGTCACGGCGCGGCTCCGTCCGCGATCCACGCGGCAAGCACCGCGGCCAGCGCGGCGGGCTGCTCCAGCGGCAGCAGGTGGCCGGCGGCCGCGACCGTCTCCAGCCGGCTGCCCGGCACGTCGGCCGCCAGCCGCTTCAGGTTCTCCGGCGCCACGACCCGGTCGTGGGTGGTGGTCACCAGCAGGGTCGGATGGCGGCCGTCCAGCAGCCCGGTGCGATCCGGCCTGGCGATACAGGCCAGGCAATGCGCGATGTAGCGTTGCGCGCCGTAGGCCTGCACGATGGCCCGGCGCCGCGCCATGAGTTCCGGACGCGCCAGACTGTCCGGGTGGAACGGGGCGGTCGAGGCGGCGGCCATTTCCACGTAGCCTCCCTGGCGGGCGCCGGCGATGGCTTCCTGCCGCTTGGCGGCCTGGGCGGGCGTATCGGCCGCCGGACCCGAGCAGATCAACGCGATGCCCTGGATGCGCTCGGGCGCCCGGTCCAGCACCGCCATCGCGACGTAGCCGCCGAACGAGAAACCGCCCAGCCAGAAGCGCGGCGGTGCCTCGCGCAGCACGTGCCCGGCCAGCTCCTCCACCGTTTCCAGCGCGGGCAGGTCCGGGCAATGGGCGCGCACGGCGTCCGGCAGGGCCGCCTTCACGTCGTCGAACACGGCCGCCGTATTGTTCAGTCCCGGCAGCAGGACCAGATCGGCCGGCGTCATGCCCAGGCCGCCGGATCGCGGTGCTCGCCAGGGATGCGGTCGCCTTCCACCCAGCAGGCGTGGGTGCCCACGGGAATGCGTTCCGGCAGCACGATGGTGGCCAGCGGCCCGCGCGAGATGTCGCGGGCATCCAGCACCAGGCATTCGGAGCGGTCCTGGTTCATGTCGGTGACGAAGACGGTCACGTAGCCGTCGTCCTCGTCGCGCGCGCCCAGTCGCCGCGCCACCTGGGGTTCGCTGCCGTAGCGGCCGGGGCCATACTCGTAACGCTGCATGGCGCCGGTGTGCAGGTCGAAGCGCTTGAGACCGCGGAACAGCCACTCGCCGGGTTGATAGAGCACGTTGTAGCTGTAGCGGTAGGGCCGGCCCACGTAGTCGTTGCTGACGACCGGGAATTCGCTGATCTCGTCGTCCAGGTATTGCTCGGTGGTGGCGCCGGTGCGCAGGTTGAAGCGCCAGCGGTGCATCATGGTCGGGTTGTTGTGCTTGTCCAGCCGCGCCTTGATCCGGGCGTAGATGTCCTTGCCGTCGGTCGCGCCCACCGGGTGCAGCTTGGGATCGGGCATGATGCAGCCGTCCATCACGATTTCGTCGCCGTCCTCGTAGCAGTTGGCCAGGTGCAGGATGTGGCAGGCCTTGGCCTCGAACCACCGCACCTGCGAGCCGTCGCCATGGCGCGGGATCACGCCGAAGCGCGCGGGCATCTCGGGATGGAAGGTCATCTTGTGCTGCCCGCGCTTGAGCAGTTCGGGGTCGAAGAAATGCGGCGTGTCGTGCAGGATGGAATAGTTCCTGGTGATGCCCAGGTCATGCGGCCAGCGGGCGCCCGGCAGTTCCACCGGCACGTAGTGCACCAGCCGGTTGTTCCGGTCGATGACGCCGTAGTGCATGTACGGCCAGTGCTCGGGATAGTTGAAGAACATCATCTCGCCCGTTTCCGGATCGACCTTGTAGTGCGAGCTGATGCCGTCCGGGATCTTGCGCGCCCAGTTGGTGTCCGGGCCCAGCGTGTCCAGCGTGATGGGATCCAGGCGCCAGGGTTCGCTGCCCTGCGACATGGTGGCCAGCAGCAGTCCCGCGTGGCAGATGATGTCGGTGCCGGCGTTGTCCTTCATCGCTCCCATGGCGCCGGAGCCGCGGCGGGACGCTTTTTCGGGCTCCAGCAGGCCCGCCCACAGCGAGCGGCGGGCGGCCTGCTCGGCCAGGAAGCCGGTGGTCTGCACGAAACGGTTGCGGTAGGTGGCGCGGCCGTCGTGGAAGTGCACCGCATGCAGCATGCCGTCGCCGTCGAAGGGGTGGAACATGCCCAGCGGCTGGTGGATCTGGTTGTGCGTGTTGCGGATGAAGATGCCGTCCAGGTCGCGGGGAATTTCGCCGATGACCTGGAGGCTGCCGGTGTCGGCGATGTACTCGTTGAACATGGGCCGGAAGGGGCCGTTCAGGAACGGATGGTCGGTGGGTTGCAGCGTGGACATCACGCCGCTGGGCAGGGTCTGGATGGTCATGGCAGGAATCGGTCGCGAAGGAATGGGGGGCGGTCAGGCGGCGGCGCGCCGAGGCAGGCCGGACAGGAAGGACAGCAGCGCGTCGTTGAAGGCCTCGGGCTGCTCGGCGAAGGAGTAGTGGCCGGCGCCTTCGATGCAGACGAAGCGCGCATCGGGAATGACGGCGGTAAGCTCGCGCATGCCGTCGGGCCGGCCGACCTTGTCCTGCGCGCCGGCGATCAGCAGCGCGGGCACGCTGACTTCCCGCATCGTCTGCAGGCCGTCGTAATTCACGATGGCCTCGATGGCGGCGCAGAAGGTGTCGGCCGACATCGACAGGGCGACCTCGCGCACCTGGTCCACCAGCGGCCCGGTCGAGCCCGGCGCGAACATCGAGCGCACCACGGATTCGGCGGCCGTGCGGAAGGGCACGCCACGCTTGAGGGGATCGATGCGTTCCTTCAGGAAGGTGACCTTGTCCTCGGCCGACTTGCGGGCGAAGGAGCCCAGCGTGGCCGAGATCACCAGCCCGTGCACGCGGTCGCCCGCCAGGCGCGTGACCAGCGGCGCGGTGATGCCGCCCATGCTGTGCCCCATGACGATGTTGCGCCGGCTGCCGGTGTGCTCGATCAGCCGGGCCGCGGCTTCGGCCAGGTGTTCGATCGACAGCCCGTCCGGCGGCAGCGGGCTCAGGCCGTATCCCGGCGCGTCCCAGGCCACGACGCGGTAGCCGGCCTGCACCAGGGTGCCGGTCAGGGCCCGGAAATAATCCTTGGAACCATAGGCGCCGTGCAGCAGGAATACGGTGGTATCGGCGTCGCCGCTGACGGCGTGATCGGGTAGGCGGGGTCTGTTCATCGAAGCGCTCGTTGGAGAAATCGGTACGCTTCGAACTCTAGGCAGCGGCCGGGGCCGGGGAAACGGCGGCAGCGGCCGCGTTCCGCAATCCGGATCGGGACGGCCCGTCCTATCCGCGTTCGGGGCCCGCGGCGCGCATGGCCTGCCCGATGGCTGCCACCGTGTCCACCAGGCGCGGTCCCAGCACCTGGACCAGGCGGACTTCCGACAACTGGATGGAAGGGCCCACGCAGGCGAAGGAGAAGACGCCGCTCTGCCCCAGCACCATCGGCACGCCCACGCCGCTGATCAGCCCGCCCCGGCCGCGCTGGGACACCACGAAGCCGCGCTCGCGATAATCCTTGTGGGCCCGCTCGACCACGCCGCGTATGTCCTCCCAGTCGTCGGGATGCGCGTCGCGCAGCGCCTGCAGCATGTGCACGCGCTCGGGCACGGGGGCGGCCACCAGGTACGCCAGCCCGATGGACGTGCGTTCGATGGGCACCACCGAGCCGGAGTCGGTATTGATCGTCAGCGCATTGCGCGGCGGATGGATCACTTCCAGGAAGACCAGGCCCGTGCGGTCGCGCGCGCCCAGGATCACCGCGATGTCCAGTTCGTCCGCCAGGCGCTGCATGTGGGGCCGTGCCGTGCGCAACAGGCCGATGTGCCGTTGTACGCTGGCGCCCAGTCCCAGCACCCGGGCGCCCATGGAATATTTGCGGCTCTGTTCGTCCAGGCGCAGGTAGCCGAGCGATGCCAGCGTGCCGGTGATGCGCGAGACGGTGGTCTTGGGCAGGCCGGTGATGGCCACCAGTTCCTGGTTGCCCAGGGGATGGCCGACTTCGAAGGCGGCCAGGATTTCGAGCCCCTTGGCCAGCGAGGTCATGAAGTCGCCGCGCCGGCCGTCGGCGCCGGCCTGCCGGGTCTTGCCGGGAGAGGATGTCCGCATATCGGGAATGATGGCCATGAACGCTCCGACTGCACAACGCGCAACCGTGCCCGGTCCGCGCATGGAATCATGCCAGATCCGCATGCCGGAACGGCGTTGGGTAGCTGTCGTCAACCGGCGGCCTGGTCACCAAGAATCCCGGTCCATGGACGCGAGGCCGGCAACCAAGCCGGACCCGAAGAAGGAGACGCACACATGATACGCAAAGCCATGCTCGTGGCCGCGCTTGCCCTGGCCGGCATCGGCCCGGCGAGGGCGGACTGGCCCACCCGGCCGATCACCATCGTCGTACCCTATGCGCCGGGCGGGCTGACCGATGCCGTGGCGCGGGCCGTCGCCGAAGGCGCCGCGCGCGAACTCGGCCAGCCGGTGGTGGTCGAGAACAAGCCCGGCGCGGGCGGCAAGATAGGCATGGACCAACTGCGGCGGGCGCCCAAGGACGGCTACACGATAGGACTGGCCGTGCCCGCCACCATGGTGACCCTGCCGTTGACCGATCCCGGCTATGGCATCGAGCCGCTGAAGGACTTCGCCCCCATCACCATCGCCGTCGACACCTTCATGGTGCTGGTCGCCAGCAAGAAGATCCTGCCGTCGGGCGGACTGAAGGAGTTCATCGCCCTGGCCAAGAGCCGGCCGGGCCAGTTGAACTACGGCACGCCGGGCGCCGGCACCAGCTTCCACTTCAACAACGTCTATTTCGCCAACCTTGCCGGCATCCAGACCGTGCACGTGCCCTACAAGGGGGAAAGCGGCGCGCTGGCCGACCTGGCGGGCGGGCAGATCGACTACATGCTGGCCGGCCAGGGCGCCAAGACCTTCGTCGACACGGGGAAGGTGCGCGCGCTGGCGGTCGCGGCCAAGAAGCGGGTCGAGGCCTATCCCGACGTGCCGACCTTCAAGGAAGCGGGCATGGACTTCACCACCGACGGCTGGGTGGGGTTCATCGCGCCGGCGGGCATTCCCCCGGCGGTGCTGGAGCGGTTGAACGCGGCCCTGGTCAAGACCATCCAGTCGCCGTCCGTCCGCGCCGCCTTTGCCTCCATGGGCTACGAGCCGGTGGGCAGTACGCCCGCGTACTTCCGCAACGTGGTGCAGGAAGCGTCCAAGCGCTATGGCGCGATGATCGAAAGCGGGCAGGTGAGGCTGGCGCAGTGATGGCGGCGGGCTCCCGCCCGTCCGTCACCCCCGCTGGAAGCGCTCGAATCCGTGCAGCGCCTCGTCGATGGCCGCCTTCCACGCTGGCCGCTTCGCCCCGATCCAGGTCCATTTCTGCATCAGCAGGCGGCCGGCCTGGCGATCCATCTTCAGGTCCAGCGCGGCCACGACCTGGTCGCCCACCAGCACCGGCAGCGCGAAATACCCCAGCACGCGTTTCTCGGGCGGCACGTAGGCCTCGAAGCGATGCTCGTAGCCGAAGAAGGCGTGCAGCCGCTTGCGCTGGATGACCAGGGGGTCGAAGGGCGACAGGATGTGCGTGGCGGTGGCCGGCGTCGCCGGCGTGTCCAGCGCGGCGGGCTCGATCCAGTGCTGGGTCCTGGCCTGCCCCGCGATGTGCACGGGAACCAGTCCCTTCTTCTTCACCAGGGACTCGATCAGGGCGCGCACCGCGGGCTTGGCGGCGGCATCGCCATAGCAGATCGAATCCAGCCCGACCACGCCCTGCGAGCGCAGCGCGCGCCGCAGCAGGTATTCGGCGTATTTCGCCTCGGCCACCGGCCGGGGGCGGCGCGCCCAGCCGAAGTGGCGCCTGGACAGCTCGTAGGTCTTGAGCATGCCCGTGCGCTTGCTGACCGTCAGGTCGCCCACGAAGAACCCCAGCCGCAGCGCGCGCTTGGAGGGCTTGCGGCTGCCCCAGGGGTGGGTCTTCTCGACCAGGGCCTCGTCGATGTCGCGGATGGACAGCGCGCCTTCGTCGCGGATGCGCCGCAGCAGCGCCGCATAGTCGGCCTCGTCCACGCCCGCGATCCAGGGGCCGGGCCGGGCGCGGCGCGCGTCCATGGCGGCGACGAACTGGCGGTAGTCGGCCGTGGGCACGTAGGCCAGCGCGTGGGTCCAGTATTCGAACACGCTCTTGTCCGCCGACTGGGCCTGTTCGAGGTCGGCGGGGCGATAGCCGGGAATGCGGGAATACAGGATGTGATGGTGGCAGCGTTCGATCACGTTGATGGTGTCGATCTGCACGTAGCCCAGATGTTCGATGGCCCGGCCCACCGCCCCGGGACCGGCGCCGAAGGGCGTGGGCGTATCCAGCCGCTGCGCGCGCAGCCAGATCGCGCGGGCCCGCGCGGCGGGCAATTCGAAGGAAACAGGGGCCATGCTCAGGCCCCCCGCGCTGTCAGAACGGATGCAGGATCCGGTCCGCCCGTCGGGCATAGTAGGCAAACGTGGCTTCGTGGCGGCGCGGCGTGCTGGTCCATCTCTGGGCTTCTTCTCCGAGTTCGGGCGGTATGGGCTGGATCTCGCCCGCGGCCATGGCCAGCAGTTGCAGGCGCGCCGCGCGTTCGAACATGACGCCCAGCACGCAGGCTTCCTCGACGGTGGCGCCGGTCACGACCAGGCCATGGTGGGCGAGCAGGACCGCCTTCTTGTCGCCCAGCGCGGCCGAGATGATCTCGCCTTCCTCGTTGCCCACCGGGATGCCGGGCCACTTCTTCAGGAACGCGCACTGGTCGTACAGCACGCAGGTATCCATGTGCGATACCGCCAGCGGCACTTCCAGCATGGCCAGCGCCGAGACGTGCGGGGCGTGGGAATGAACGATACACCGGATGTCGGGCCGCGTCCGGTACAGCCAGGAGTGGAAGCGGTTGGCCGGGTTGGGCATGCCGCCGCCTTCCAGCACGTTCAGGTCCTCGTCGACCAGCAGCAGGTTGTCGGGCTTGATCTCGTCAAAGCCCAGCCCCAGGCGCTGCGTCCAGTAGGTGCCCTCGCGCTCGGCGCGCGCGGTGATCTGGCCCGACAGGCCGGAGTCGTGGCCGAACGCGAACAGGATGCGGCAGGTCTGCGCCACGGCCTCGCGGATGGGGAGCTGCTGGGTGCGCAGGTGGGTTTCCATGTCGTCGAGCGCCGACTGGACGATCTCGGTCTTGCCGAGCTGCATGGTGTTCATTGCCATTCCGGGTTCCTCTTGCTGTGATGGCGGATTCCGCTCAATTCTTGACCAGCGTCGATGCTTTCATGATCCGAGCCCATCGGTCGTATTCCGCGACGACAGCCTTGCGGAACTGGTCCGGGGTCGAGCTGGCGGTCGCGGTTCCCTGTCCGGCCAGCAGGGCCTTGAACTGGTCGTCCTTCAACGCCCGCTGGATCGCCTGGTTCAGGCTGTCGACGATCTCCGGGGGCAGGGCGGCCGGTCCGATCACGCCCGAGATCGAGCCGGAGATCAGGTCCGGATAACCCAGCTCGGCGGTGGACGGCAGATCCGGCGCGCCGGGGATGCGCTCGGGATTGGCCAGCGCCAGCGCCCGCAGCTTACCGGACTTGACGAAGGGCATCACCACCGGGGTCGCCTCGAAGGTCAGGTTGACCTGGTTGCCCACCACGCTGGTCACCGATTCCGCGCCGCTCTTGAACGGCACGTGCAGGAAGGTGACGCCGGTCGAGCCTTCCATGATCTTCATCCCCTGGTAGGGCGAGCTGCCGACGCCGGCCGTGCCGAAACTCAGGCTTTCCGGCTTCTGGCGCGCCAGGGCGACGAGGTCCGCCAGGGTCTTGGCGGGCACCGACGGATTGACCGCGACGACGTGGGGCGTGGAGGCGACGGAGGAAACGTAGGTGAAGTCCCGGAAGCTGTCGAACGGCACCTTCATGGTGTGGGGATTGACGGCCACGACGCCCATGGTGGTGAACATCAGCGTGTAGCCGTCGGGCTGCGCATGTTTCAGGTACTCGGCCGCGATGTTGCCGCCGGCGCCGGGCTTGTTCTCGATGATGACGGGTTGCCCGAGCTGTTGGGCGAGAGCCTTGCCCGTCGCCCGCGCGACCAGGTCGGTGATGCCGCCCGCGCCGAACGGCACGACCAGCGTGATGGGCTTGGCGGGATAGGAAGCCGCGCCGGCCGCCGCGGCGCAGCAGAAGGCGGCCAGGCCGACCAGGAACCGGTGAAGGCGATGCGTATCCATGGCTGCTCCTTGCGAGAGTTGTTGGAAACTTGAGTGTCGATAATGACACTTAAGTTTCCTGAGCGCAAGATATGGCCGGCGCGGTACGGGTTTTTCTCGAGGCCTTCCCCTACAATGAAAACGTCATCTTTACGCGACAGAACGCCGCTTTCATGCCGTCCTCTCCATCCAGAACCGCACGCAACCCGGGCGCCGGAGCGGCCGACGACGCGCAGCCGGGCGACCCCCGCCGGCTGGGCGCGCGGCTGGCGGCCCTGCGCAAATTGAACGGGCTCACCCTGGAGCAACTCGCGATCCGGGCGGAAACCACCAAGAGCTATCTGTCCAAGCTGGAGCGGGGCCTGTCCTCGCCCACCATCGGCACGCTGCTCCGGCTCGCCCGCGCGCTGGGGGTCGAGACCGACCGGCTGATCGGCGACCATCACGACGGCGGCGACGTGGTCGTGGTCAAGGCGGCCGACCGGGTGCCGTTCAGCCGATCCAACGAAAGGGACGGCTACACGTATGAAGCCATTGCCGCGTCACGGCAGAACAAGGCCATGGTGCCGTTCATCATGCGTCCCCCGCATGCCGTGGACGACCCCCAGGACTTGGTCAGCCATGCGGGAGAAGAACTGATCTTCCTGATCTCCGGGAAGATGGAGATCGTGTTCGCCGACCGCCGCGTCCTGATGGAGGCGGGTGACTCGGTCTATTTCAATGCGTCCATTCCGCATCGCTCCCGATCGATAGGCAAGACACCGGCGCAGGCGTTGGTGGTCGTCAGCGACCCCTCCCGGCGGGAGTAGGCCGGCCGCCGCGCTACAGTTTCTCGATGTGCGCGGCCATGCGCTCGCGCATCGGGCGGTCGGGCAACTCGCCGCGCGCCGCGCCCAGGTTGTCGATGGCGTTGGAGGCGCGGCTGGTGGCCGGCGTGGCGCAGGTGACCGCGGGATGGGCGATCACGAACTTCAGGAAGAACTGCGCCCACGACCGTATGCCGATCTCGGCCGCCCACGGCGGCACGTCGTGGCCGCGTACCTTGTCCCACAGCCGCGTGCGGCCGAACGGCGCGTAGGCCAGCACGGCGATGCCGCGGTCGGCCGCCAGCGGCAGGATGCGTTCTTCCATCGTGCGGTTGTCGATGGCGTAGTCCACGCCGATGAAGTCCAGCGGTTCGTCCCGCATGGCCTGCTCCAACTGGTCGTACTGCCGGGGGAAGGTCGTGGTGACACCGGCATAGCGGATGCGCTTCTGGTCGCGCAGTTCCTTGAGCAGGCCGAACTGGGTGGCGACGTCGCCCATGTTGTGGACCTGGATCAGGTCGATCACGGGTTTGCCGACCCGCTGGAACGAGGCCTCGACCTGCGCTCGCGCCCGCTCCAGGTCGGCCCGTCCGCCCTGGGCCACGTTCAGCTTGGTGGCCCAGAACAGTTTGCCGGCCATGCCGGCCTCGCGCACGATCTGCCCGGCCACTTCTTCGGAGGCGCCGTAGCCCGGGGCTGTGTCGAACACCGTAGCACCCTGCTCGATCAGGGCGGCGAAGACCTCGCGCAGCCGTTGTTTCTCGTCGCCCGCCGCGGTGGCCGAAAAGGTGGCCGAGCTGCCCAGGCCGACCACGGGCAGGCGTTCGCCGGAGCGGGGAATGGGCCGGGTGATGACGGGAGCGGGGGCATCGCCCGCCCATGACCACGCGGGCGCGGCCGTGGCGGCCAGCGCGAGTTTCAGCGACGTGCGGCGGGAAATCATGACTCGGTCCCCTTCTGCAGAGTGGGAAAGACGGGAGAGGCCGCAGGCTCCTTGTCGGGCACGGTCGACGCCATGCGCTGCTGGGCGCGGCCCAGCCACAGCGCCAGGCCGATCCAGACGAAGGCCAGCGGCACGGCCACGCCGGCGATCGCGTAGAGCCCCATCGCCAGCCTGCCCAGCGCGCCTTCGAGCTGGGCGCCGGCCACGTCGCCGAAGCGATAGACGAAGGTGTCGATGAAGGCCTTGGCCTTGTACTTGTCTTCGCGGTCGAGCACGGTGAACAGCGTTTCGCGGGCGGGCCGCATGATGGCCCGCTGCACCGCGCGGAACGCGGCCTCGAAGGCGATCAGCGCCGCCAGCGATCCCACCAGGGCCAGGCCGACGAAGCCCAGCGCGGTGGTCAGCGGCAGCAGGGCCAGCGTGACGGCCACGCCCAGCCGCTTCATCAGGTGGCCGGCCAGCACGAGCTGGATCGCCAGCGTGGCGATCTGGGTCAGCATGTCGATGCGGGCGAACAGCGCCGTGCGGCCGTCCAGTTCGTGCCCCAGCGCGGCCACCATCTGCAGCCGCGTGAAATACAGGAAGGTCGCCATCACCGCCAGGATGACGACGTAGGCCGCGATGCCGGCCAGGTAGGGCGACCGCGCCAGTGCCTTGACGCCTTCCCAGGCACCGCCGCCGATGCGGTCCGTGTCGTGGGCCGCGCGTGCGGCGGGATCCGCGGCGGATGGCTGGCGCGCGATGCCCCAGCCCAGCGCCAGCGACAGCAGCAGAAAGCCCGAGGACACCAGCAACAGGCCCGCCGTGCCCACGGGCCGCACCAGTACCGACGCCAGCCATGGTCCGAAGATCGCGCCCAGCGTGCCGCCCACCGAGATCAGGCCGAAGAAGCGCTTGCCCTGCTCCAGCGTGAAGCGGTCGGCCATGAGCGCCCAGAACACCATGGTCGAGAACAGGTTGAACACGCTGAACCAGACGTAGAACACCTGTCCGCTGGCCGTGCCCACGGCTTCGGGCGCCCAGGCCAGCAGCAGGTAGAAGCCGGCCAGGCTGGCGGCGAAGAACAGATAGGTGGCGCCGATGAACTGCATGCGCCGGAACCGGCTGACCAGCACGCCGAACACCGGATTGACCAGCAGCGTGACCACGGCGGTGCCCACGAACAGCCAGCGCACGGCGTCCAGCCCGCCGCGCATGCCCAGGGCCTCGCGGGCGGGGCGCAGCATCATCAGCGCGGTCAGTACGCAGAAGAAAAATCCGACTGCCAGCGAAACGGGCAGGGCCTCGCCGCGGCGGATGTTGAACAGACTCGGAAGGTCGGGCTTCATGAGCGGTTCCGGTTCGTGGTGGCCGGGCCCCGCGCCGGTCGGGACAAGCATATCGGGTTTTGGCCGTTTCGAGCCATGAAGCGTCCAGGGCAAGGTGAACGATCATTGAAAGTGTGCGGTTACTGTCGATAATCACGCGCTATCATTGCGAACCTCCCGGATCCCCGATCGCATTTCGAAGAACAAGGAACGCCATGCGTCTCGCCTCCCGCCCCTACTCGATCTTCCTGCTCGCCCTGTTCGCGCTGGTGCTCGCGGCCTGCTCCGGCGGCAAGCCCGAGTCCGCCATCGAGGCTTTCTACCGAGCGGCCGCCAAGGGCGACGTCGAGAAGGCCACCGAGCAGATCTCCTTCGCCCAGGTTCCCGCCGCGCAGATGGTGCAGGCCAAGGGCAAGGTCCAGATGATCGTGGGCGAAATGCAGAACCGCATCAAGGCCAACGACGGCCTGGACAAGATCGAGATGGAACAGGTCACCGTCGACGAGGCCGGCAAGACCGCCCAGGTGCGCGCGCGCATCAAATACAAGAACGGCAAGGACCAGACCCAGGTCCACAAGCTGGTCAACGAAGACGGCACCTGGAAGATCCTGCTGAAGTGAAACAGGCCCACGCCGCGCTGCGCCTGCTGGGCGGCGCGCTGGTCCTGGCGCTGCTCGGGGCCGCCGCGCAGGCGGCGGACACGCTTGCGCCGGGGGCGCGGGAAGGAGACCTGATCTTCCGCGAGGGCACCGAAGCCGTCAGCGCCGCGGTCATGGCGGTCGACCGCGGGGCGTTCAGCCACGTCGGCATGCTGGTGGGGCGGCCCGGAAGCTGGCTGGTCGTGCACGCCTCGCCCTCCGAGGTGCGAGGCCGTCCCGACGGCGTCGTGATCGACGCCCTGGCGTTCTTCACCGATCCCCGGCGGTCCAGGCGGCATGCGGTCTACCATGTCGAGGCCGGCGACGAAGCGCGCCAGCGCGCCGTTGCGCTGGCGTTGTCCATGCAGGGACGGCCGTTCCGCATCGCCGACCCGGCGGGTACGTATTGCACGGAGCTGGTCTGGAAGGCCTGGCGCGACGCCGGGCTGGACCTGGACGTGCGGTTCACCTCGCTGGCGCTGCCCTTGCTGCCGGGGCGCTATCTGCTGCCGGGCGACCTGCTGGCATCGCCCCGTATCCGGCCGCTGGCGCCGGACGGTTCCTGACGGCTCGGCGCTATGCCTGCCCTTGCGTCAGCTGTTCGAACAGGTCGTACAGCCGAGGGTCGCTCTTGCGTCCGCGTTCCTCCCGCATGATCCGTATGATGTCCTCGTGCGTGCGCGGCCGCTGGTAGGGCCGCGTCGAGGCCATCGCGTCATAGCTGTCGGCCAGGCTCACGATGCGCGACAGGAGCGGGATCTGCTCGCCGTGCAGGCCGTCGGGATAGCCGGCGCCGTCGAACCATTCGTGGTGATGGCGGATGGCCGTGGCGACGGCGCTCGCCTCGTCGCAGGGGACGGCGGCGAAGATGCGCTCGCCGCGCTCGGAATGGGTCATCATCAGTTCGCGCTCGTCGGCGTCCAGGCGGCCCGGCTTGTGCAGGACGGCGTCGGGAATGCCGATCTTGCCGATGTCGTGGAAACGCGCGGCCGCGGCCAGCAGCCGGAGCTCGCCCGCGGGCAGGCCGCAGGCGCTGCCCAGCATCCAGGCCAGCTGGCTCACGCGGTCGCAATGCTCGTGGGTCTCGGCACAGCGCTCGCTCAGCGCGACGAAGAGGGGATCGAGAGTGGGGTGTTCGGGAATGGCGTCGGACATCGGTCGATTGCAAAAAAACCCGTGCGCATTCTACTGCCAGGCGCCAGCCGTCGGGACCACCGCGCCGCGCCACCGTGGTACCCTGGCGCTCGCCCGCCCGGCCCGGAGCCTGGGGGGAGACGGAAGCCCATCGAAGGCCTTCCGATAGGCCGTAGTCCTTGCGCCTGCCGCGCGGGGCCGAGCATGGGTGTCTGACGATATGGCTTCCCCTTCACTGGTCGACTCCAGGGCGTCCTGGATCATCACCATCGCCGCCCTCTGTTGCCTGGGCATGACCTTCGGTGCGCCGCTCATCGCCACGGTCGGGCTCAAGGCCATCGCTGGCGAAATGGGAGGCGCCCGCTCCGTGCCCGCATTGGGAGGCTCGCTGGCCTGGCTGGGGTCCGCGCTCGGCGGCGTGATGATGGGACGGCTCGCGCACCGCTTCGGCGTACGCTGGACGGTGATGGCTGGTTCCGTATCGGTCTGCCTGGGGCTGTTCATCTCCACCCTGGGCGAGCCCTGGCTGCTGTATCTCGGCCATGGCGTGTTCATCGGATTCCTTGGCATGGGGGGGCTGAACGCGCCGCTGTACGTCTATGTCAGCCAGTGGTTCGAGCGCCGGCGCGGCTCCGCGCTGGCCTTGCTGTCCAGCGGGAGCTATATCGCCGGCGTCGTCTGGCCCCTGGTGTTCGAACACACCATCGCCACCTGGGGCTGGCGCGCGACCATGATGGGCTACGGCGTGCTCGAAGCCACGGTGGTCCTCGTGCTGGCGATGCGTTTCCTGCGGCCCGCCGTCGACACGTCCGTCCGCGCGGCGGACCGCGGCGGCGGCGGGCGGTCCACCGTGTTCGGCCTGCGTCCCAATACCGTCTTCGTCATGCTGGCGGTTGCCGCTTTCCTCTGCTGCATTCCCATGGCCATGCCCCAGAGCCACCTCGTCGCGTTGTGCTCCGATCGCGGCCTGCCGGCGGCCGTGGGCGCCGCCATGCTCTCGGTCCTGCTGGCCGCGGCCTTCATCAGCCGGCAGGCCTGGGGACTCGTCGCCGACCGCATCGGCGGGCTGCGCACGGCGCTGATCAGCTCCGTGATGCAGGCCGCCGCCGTCTCGGGCTACCTGTACGTGACCGAACAGTTCGGGCTGTTTACCGTCTCGATCGCTTTCGGGCTGGGTTTCAGCGCCCTGATCCCGGCCTATGTCCTGGCCGTGCGCGAGGCATTCCCCGCCAGGGAAGCCTACTGGCGGGTGCCATCGCTGATGCTGATGAGCGGCTCCGGCATGGCGGTGGGCGGATGGCTGGCGGGGTACATGTACGACCAGTACGCCTCGTACGATCCGGCGTTCTTCACCGGCGTGTTGAGCAACCTGGCCAACCTGGTGCTGCTGGCCACGCTGGTCGCGTTGCAGTTCCGGTGGATGCGGCGGACCATGGCGGCATCGCCGCTACGGTAGGTCGGGTGTCGCGCGAGGCCGGCCTGCCAGGGCGCCCTGCAGGAACCGATCAAGGGCATTGCCGAACGCCCGCCGGTCCGCCTGGTTGAACGCCGCCGGCCCTCCGGTCGCCACGCCGCCGGACCGCAGTTCCTCCAGCATGTCCCGCATGGTCAGGCGCTCGCCTATGGTCGCCTCGGTATAGCGCTCGCCGCGCGGGTTCAGGACCGCCGCGCCCTTCTTCAGCACCTCGGCCGCCAGCGGGATGTCGCCCGTGATCACGAGATCGCCGGTTGCCGCCTGCTCGACGATATAGGCGTCGGCCACGTCGAAACCGCGCGGCACCTGGACCGCGTTCACCCAGCGCGACGGCGGCGTGCGCAGCATCTGGTTGGCGACCAGGGTCACCTGGACGGCGCAGCGGTCGGCGGCGCGGAACAGGATGTCCTTGACGACCGCGGGGCAGGCGTCGGCGTCGACCCAGATGCGCAGGGGATTCATGATGACGTTGATGATGGGGTGATTCCGATGGTCTTGCGATGATCTCATTTTCCACCGAGTGGGTGTAAACGGGTGCGGTAATGGATGGGGTCGACAGGTCGGCGTTGCGGACCGCCGAATTCGCGCGTGAGCACGGCCATCCGATGCAGCATGGGGGGCACAGCGGGGCCAGGCATGCGCCGCGCTGAGCCGCGGCGCTCACTTCCCGATGCAGAAGCGCGAAAAAATCACCCCCAGCAGGTCATCGCTGCTGAACTCCCCGGTAATCGACGTCAACGCCTCGTGCGCCAGCCGCAACTCCTCGGCGAACAGGTCCAGCACCCGGTCGCTCTGCGCCGCATGCCCGGCCGCCAGTTCCAGGTGATTCGCCGTCGTCAGCAGCGCGTGGATATGGCGCTCGCGAGCCAGATAGGGGGACTCCGCCGAGGGATTCCACCCCGCGATCGCCAGCAGTTCGCGCTTCAACCCGTCCAGTCCCTGCCCGGTCCTGGCCGACACGGGCAGCTGTTTCGCGCCGGCGGCCTGGGCCTGTCCGATCTGGCCGTCCTCGACCAGGTCCATCTTGTTCACGACTTCCAGCACCGGGGTGCGGGGCGGCAGCCGCGAGGTGATGGCGGCGTCGAGTTCGGGGCCCGGACGCGTGGCGTCGAGCAGGTGCACGATGACGTCGGCCTTGCCGATCTCGGCCCAGGTGCGCTCGATGCCGATGCGCTCGACGGTGTCCTCGGTCTCGCGCAGGCCGGCGGTGTCGACCACGTGCAGGGGCACGCCGTCGATGTCGATCTGCTGGACGACCTTGTCGCGCGTGGTGCCGGCGATGGGGGTGACGATGGCGGCATCGAAGCCCGCCAGCGCGTTGAGCAGGCTGGATTTGCCGACGTTGGGCTGGCCGGCCAGCACGACATGCAGGCCCTCGCGCAGGATGGCGCCCTGGCGCGCCTGCGACAGCAGGCGCGCCAGATCGGCCTGGATGACGGCCAGGGTCTCGCGCGCCTGGTATTTCTCCAGGAACTCGATCTCTTCTTCGGGGAAATCCAGCGTGGCCTCGACCAGCATGCGCAGGTGCACGATGCGGTCGGCCAGGCCGTTGACCTCGGCCGAGAACACGCCCGTCATCGAGGCCGCCGCGCTGCGGGCGGCGGCCTCGGACGACGCGTCGATCAGGTCGGCCACGGCCTCGGCCTGGGCCAGGTCCATGCGGTCGTTCAGGAACGCGCGGCGGGTGAATTCGCCGGGTTCGGCCAGCCGCAGGCCCATCTCCATGCCCGCCCGCAGGCAGCGCGCCAGCAGGCGCCGCAGCACTACCGGCCCGCCGTGGCCCTGCAATTCCAGCACGTGTTCGCCGGTGTAGGAATTCGGTGCCGGGAAGGACAGCGCGATACCTTCGTCGATGATCCCGCCGTCGCCGTCGCGGAAAGGCAGGTAGTGCGCATGGCGGGGCGCCAGCGCGCGGCCCAGCAGCGCATGCATCAGTCCATCGAGCGGCTGGCGCGACGACACGCGTACGACACCGATCCCGCCGCGTCCGGCGGCGGTGGCGATGGCGGCTATCGGATCCTGGTCGGAAATCATGGGCGAAGTTCGGAAAAGGCGGTGAAGCGCATCAGGGGCAACCCGGTCCCCGCACTGTAAAACAAAAGGCCGCCCCGGTTCCCCGAAACGGCCCTACTGCCAGCCACTCGACCCAGTGGCACCGCGGATCCGGCTTTGCCGGTCCGCCAGTGCCGCCCCCGGAGGGGCGCGCGCAAGCGCGTAGGGGGGTTATCTAGTTGCCTGCTTGGTGATGAACCATTGCTGGGCAATGGACAGGCAGTTGTTCACCACCCAGTACAGCACCAGGCCCGCGGGGAAGAAGAACATCATGCCGCCGAACACCAGGGGCATGATCATCATGACCTTGGCCTGCACGGGATCGGGCGGCGTGGGG